>SAMEA3663095__coassemble_917_pt1 | contig 34518 bp, 25 predicted proteins | sample SAMEA3663095__metabat2_high_PE_012 | metagenome-assembled genome bin SAMEA3663095 (sample SAMEA3663095) | pig gut metagenome | biome: pig gut; feature: pig-associated habitat; material: faeces | place: France | collected 2012 | reverse complement strand
AAACGACAACTGCACTTTATCGATTATTCTATCAGCCTAATTTATAGAACCAGCCGAAAGAGATAATCCGGGAGTTGCAACCGAGATTTCATCCCCAGCTCCGCTGGCAAGTGAATTTTGAAGTGCGCTGAGGTAGTAACCGAAGTGTACGTACAAAAGTACAACTTGCTACTCCCAATGGACTGCCGTTGCCGTAAGTTTTGCGATATATGGCATCATATCTGTTTAAGGTGCTAAATGAGGTGTTTCCCGTAGTTGTTGAGCGATCGTGATTAGTCGCAGACTCAGTATTTACAGGCTCAGACTATGCGATTGATTACTTTTATTCCATCATAAGAGAAGCCTTCCATGATTGACAAAGCAATGCGGCTTGTCACATTGGCACAGCTTCAAATAAAGAATCAAGAACAAAAAACGCCGGGCGAGGCGGAAATTATGAATGAGGAATGAAGAATGAGGAATTAATTTGTTATCTTTGCGAAAGAAAAGCTAACACAGACCTTTTATGGAAGACAAGCAACGAAAGAGAATGCAGCAATTGGTTGACCAGCTCAACCAGGCTTCTGACGCATATTATAATGGTCGCGGCGAATTGATGACCGACTACGAATGGGACGCACGCTTCGATGAACTCAAGCAGTTGGAGGAACAGACCGGCACCGTGCTTCCCGACTCGCCGACCAACAACGTCTCGGCCGACGACATCACCGGGCAGAAGGAGGCCCACGAGTATCCTGCCCTCTCATTGGCCAAGACCAAAAAGGTTGTTGACATGGCGAAATGGGCTGAGGGCCGTCCCATCTGGCTGTCGTGGAAGTTGGACGGCCTGACTCTCGTCGTCACCTACGACGACGGCCGTCTCTCCAAAGTGGTCACCCGCGGCGATGGCCACATCGGGACAAACATCACGCATCTTGCACCCGCCATCGAAGGCATCCCTCAGCACCTGCCCATCAAGGGACATCTTGTGGTACGCGGCGAGGCCGTAATCAGCTACGACGACTTCGAGCGTTTCAACATGGAGAGCGAAGAGGAATATGCCAATCCCCGCAACCTCGCCTCAGGATCCCTCACGCTGAAAGACGTCAACGAAGTGCGCCAGCGCCACATCCATTGGATTCCCTTCACCCTCGTACACATCGATGAGGACATCCGTTCATGGGGCGAGCGGATGGACACACTGGAAAAGGCGGGGCTACACTGTGTGGAACACGAATATATCGAACTCCCCACGATGGACAACCTGCAGGCCGTCATCGACAGATGGACGGAGAAGGTGACGAGCCGCAAGAACCCCTACCCCGTCGACGGGCTGGTCATCACCTACGACGACACGGCCTTCGCACAGACGGGATCCGTCACTGGCCACCACGCCACGCGGGCCGGCTACGCCTTCAAGTGGCAGGATGAGAGCGCGAGAACCACACTCGACCACGTCGAATGGTCGTGCGCCACGTCAACCATTTCTCCAGTGGCCGTGTTCCAACCCGTCGAATTGGAGGGGACGACCGTGAAACGGGCATCGCTCTGCAACATCAGTGAATGTGAGCGGTTGGGCATCGGCGGCAAGGGAAGCATCATCGACATCATCAAGGCCAACAAAATCATACCTAAGGTCATCCGCGTGGAGGAGAGCCACGGGGAGTTCGTCCCCCCGCAGTCGTGTCCCGTTTGCGGCGCGCCCACAGTGGTGAGGGAGAGCGAGGCGTCTGGCACCAAGACTCTCCACTGCACCAACGACGGCTGTCCGGCCAAACAGCTCAAGAAGTTCGCCCGCCTGGTGTCGAAGGAGGCCATCAACATCGACGGCCTCTCGGAACAGACACTCCAAAAGTTCATCAATTTGGGCTGGGTCAACGAGCCGGCCGACCTTTTCCATTTGGATGCCCACGCCATAGAGTTGGCCGGCATGGACGGTTTCGGACGCAAGTCGGTGAGCAACCTCTTGGCAGCCGTAAGGAAATCCCGCACGGTGGAAGCCCGCCGTTTCCTCTTCGCACTCAACATCCCGCTGTGCGGCATGGATGTATGCACGCGGCTGCTCTCAGCCTTCAAGTTGGAGGATCTCCTCCATACAGCCCGCTCCACCCCCGACGAGCAGGTGTTCTCGGCCATCGACGGCATCGGCCCGGAGAAGAGCAAGTCGTTTGTGGCCTGGGTGAAGGACGACCGCAACTACGAGGCTGTGGTCAGACTGATGCAGGAACTGACCATTGTCCAGCCCGACCTTGCGGCCAAGGGCGACAAGTGCCAGGGACTGACGTTTGTCGTCACGGGAGACGTCCACCATTACAAGAACAGGAACGAGCTGAAGGCTTATATCGAGTCGCAGGGCGGCAAGGTGACGGGCAGCGTGAGCAAGAGCACCAGTTACCTGATCAACAACGACGTGGATTCCACAAGCGCGAAAAACCAAAAGGCCCACCAGCTCAACATACCCATCCTGTCGGAGGAGGACTTTGTGGAGCGGTTCGGACAATGACAAACAAAAGATATGAGATACAACACAAAAGACATTCGCAGACAGGACCGCGTGATGGACGAGTCGCGCGCCCGGCAACTATTGGCAGAGACAGAATATGCCGTCGTATCAATGAACGACACCGAGGGACTTCCCTACGGCATACCCGTGAACATGGTGTTTGAGTCGCCCGACCACGCCTACATCCACTGCGCGCCCGAAGGCAAGAAGCTCCGTGCCTTGGCCGTCCACCCCCATGTGTCGGTGTGCCTCATTGGCCACGTGCATCTGCTGCCATCCAAGTTTACGACCGAATATGAGAGCGTCGTTCTCCAGGGGCAGGCACGCCAAGTGACCGACGAGGAGGAGCGTCGCCACGCCATCCAGCTCATACTCGACAAATACTCGCCCAACGACATGGAGCGTGGATGGTTCTATGCCAACAAGTCGTTGCCCCGCACTGCCATCGTTCGCATCGACTTCACAGAGTTTAGCGGGAAGAACAAGAAGATGCACCCATGAGTGAAGGGGCAAGCTGACGGCCACGAGCCTGCCCTCCCCTTGTTTCTGCTCTCCTTTGTGGGCCATTATGGATTATTTTGCTTACCTTTGCAGACAAATAAGAATCCATTATGCGAATAGACATCATAACCGTGTTGCCCGAAATGTTGGAGGGCTTCGTCAATTGTTCCATCCTGGCCCGCGCCCAAAAGAAGGGGCTGGCCGAAATCCATCTCCACAACCTGCGCGACTACACCCTCGACAAGTGGCGTCGTGTGGACGACTATCCCTACGGCGGCTTCGCCGGTATGGTGATGCAGTGTGAACCCATCGACCGCTGCATATCCGCACTAAAGGCAGAGCGCGACTACGACGAGGTGATCTTCACCACCCCCGACGGCGAGCAATACAGCCAAGCCATGGCCAACGACCTCTCCCTGAAGCAGAACATCATCATTCTCTGCGGCCACTACAAGGGTGTGGACCAGCGCGTGCGCGACCACTTCATCACCAAAGAGATTTCCGTGGGCGACTACGTGCTTACGGGCGGCGAGTTGGCTGCGGCCATCATCGCCGACAGTGCCGTGCGCCTGGTGCCCGGGGTCATCAGCGACGACCAGAGCGCACTGAGCGACAGCTTCCAGGACGGTCTCCTCTCAGCCCCCATCTACACCCGCCCGGCCGACTACAAGGGCTGGAAGGTGCCCGACATCCTCCTCTCGGGCAATGAGGCCAAAATCAAGAATTGGGAAATGGAGCAGGCCCTCGAACGCACCAAGAGGCTCAGGCCCGACCTGCTCGAAAGCTGACGGGGGCAACCGGCCAAGAGAATGGCGGAAAAGAGCCCCCCTCTTCCTACCACTTCACTCTCAACTGCACCTCCACGTCGGTCATCGCACTGGCGTCAATCTGCTGCATCCCTGAGGATATGTGGTTGCGGTCGAAATAGTCTACGGTCGACACCTTGACGTTGACCGCCAGATGCTTGCCCATCGTGCCACTCGCCACCAAGGCGTAGCGCACGCCCTCGCCGTAGCTCATCGGTATGGACATCGTGTAGAGCAGTCCCCGCTCGTAGCTGTAAAGGCGCGACTGGTAGTCGTCGGTGTGGAAATAGGCCACACTCCCCCACAACGCCACACGGCCGCACCGCCATCCTCCCTGCGCAGTGGCCATCCAGCCCTTGCTGCTGTTGCCACCCGTGGAGACCCGGGCCCCATCCAGCTGCAGGCGAGCCATGGCATTGCGCGGTTGGAACTCTGCGGCAAGCCTCAGCCTCCGCTCGTCATGCCAAACCAAGCCGTCCTTGCCTTCTCCCTCGGCCTTGCCATTCTGCTGTTGCCTTTTCCACCTCATTCTCGCAGACAGCCTCCACTGTCCGCTCTCCCATCTTGCATCCAACAAATTGTCCCAATAGTGGGAAGCTTGGTCCGCCCTGTAGCGCGCCCAAGGAAAAAAGGCCATATCCGAATATCCACTCAGTGCCAGCCCGTAGACTGGCCGCCACGAGAGTCCAATATAGAGGCCACTCTCGTTTTGCGTCTTCCCGCCAGCCGCATAGCTGTTGCCCATCAGGGAATAGAAGCGGTAGCTGTAGAAGCGGTGGAGGGCCACCGCCTCCAAGCTTCGGCCCAGCCGCAGACTCACGCTGTTCACCGTCGCCACGCTCCCACAGTCGCCCGTGGCCGTCTCGCCTCCGATGTTCAGTCGGCTGCTTGTGTAGCCATAGTCCACCGAGAGGTTCCAAAACGAGCTTCCATGGGGCGACCATCTCCGATAAAGTGACTCTCGCGGCGCAAGAGGCTGACTGAAGGCAACGTAGAGTCCGGTCACCCCCGCATGCCACCGCCTCCACCGCAGGTTGAGGTTGCCGCCCGCCAGCCACTGGCTGGCATCGCCCCTGCGACTCATCTCGCTGCGGGTGCGGTGGTAGCCATTGGTCAGCACGGTCGCAATCACCTTTTCGCCCGACTCCAACGTATCGAGGGTGGCGTCTATCTTTCGCCAGGAGAAAAAGGGAGTGAGGTCCAAGTTGGTTCGCCCATGCTCATAAAGCCTGAGGGTGGCCGCCGCCCCCTGCATGTAGTTGGCCTCGGAACGGGAGGAGTGACCCACGATGGAGCCATATCCCCTACCGAGCGACTGCAGCATCGAGGTCTTGCCATAGCTCAGGTTGCGGTTGACGACCAGTCCCATCCCCGTGCGCATCCTGTAGCGTCCCACCACCACCTCGCGCAGATAGGGGCCGCGAAAGGCCTGTCCCAAATGGCGGCGTTTGGCCTTATAAAGCAGATAGCCGCTGTAGAAATCCCATCCCTTGCCATTGCCATCACGGAAGAAAGGCTCGCCGCCGTCCTTGGCGCCGACCAAGGCCACCTTCAGCCGACTTGGCACACTCAGGGTGTAGCGCCAGGAATGTTTCCACTGCCACCCCAAATATCCACCGTCGTTGGCACCCAACTTGTCGCCGAGACGCTTGTAGGTGGGTATCTTGCCCGTAGCCACAAAATCCTGCCTCGCTCCATCCAAAAGGCCGGCCAAGCCTTTCTTCCTCACAAACACGCTGTCAATGGGCCTACGGTCAGAAGACATGTCGAAATTGAAACTTACAAACTGGGTGAGCAAACGTCTGGTCACGGCATCGATGCTCTCCACCATCTGCAGTTCGCCGCTGCTCTTCATCTCGCCGTAGCGATAGAGATACTCCTCTATGTCCTCCACCTGCTGGGCCGAGAGGAAGGGCAACTGCTCCAACTCCTCGGGAGCACAATGGTTGATGTCAATCTTGTGGCAATAGAGGTCCTGCAAAAACTCATACTGCTCATCGCTCAACAGCTCGGCATCGTCCTCATTGCTCAGCCATTCCTCATACTCTTTCTCCCACGGACAGTCGGCCACGCGACGGCCCTGGGCGAGGGAATGGGCTAAGGCGAGAAACAGGCACAGAAGAGTCAACATCTCTCTTTTCATCATGGCTTGACAGGTTGTTTAGTTGGTTCAATTCTTCAGCCCACCAACAGGATGCCAACCATCTGGCAGGAATCAAGCGTGTGGGGAGAAGAAGCTCTTTATGTTGCTCGCAAATATAATAAAAAATTACAGAAGCGGCAAACGATTCTTCTGAAAAAGTTCTTTTCTGTAGCAGCCAGGCCATCCATGGATGGATAAGGTGAGAAAACTCCCTTGTCTTCGGGAGTCAGGGTATTGTGTCCGCTGTTTGCCCATGTTGTGTGACAGTTGTCACACAACAATAGGACAACCGAAGCACAACAATAGAACAACCGTCACACACCAATGGCACAACCGCAACAGTTGATTATATCGTCAAGGTTGTCGGATCAATGATTTACAGCCACTCCGTCCAGGTCGTATATTTCGGTGAGGGCGACAAACTTATCCACACGTTTAAGAAGGGTGACAGAAAGAGCACGAAGCTGCGCGACTCTTCCTTCTGTCAGTCAATAACGTTGAAAGTGAACTATAACGATAACTTTGACTTCGGGCACAAAAAGGTTGAGCACAAGGAAGTAAGGGTGGATAAGAATAATAGCAATAGTATACTTAAATAAAATGTGCCGCTTAGGCGTTGCTCCAAAAATGGGTGCCATCAGTCATGACATCCTCCTCCTTCACCAAGTCGTCCAATGCGGCACAAAGTTTGGGAAGAGGGATACTGTTGGCTTGCAGTTCGGCAATGGTATGGCGTTGGCCATCAGAAAGGAGTTGGAGTATCTGCTCTCGGGCGGAATGGATGGATTTTGGCGAGGCGGCATCACGCTTGTTGCCCACGCAGACATCACAGATGCCGCAGTCTTCTGACTGCCGCTCCCCGAAATACCTGAGGAGCTGGCGCGACCGGCAGACGGCATCGTCGGTGGCATACTCGAGCATGGACTGGATGTGGCTCTCATACTGGCTCTTGCGCTGGGCATAGACCTCGTCGGGAATGACGAGCCTGTCGAGCGACTCGCGCGGACGGGCATAGCCCACCACGGGCAGGGAGCGGGCGGGAATGAAGGAGATGATGTGGCGGCGGCTCAGACCCAACAACAATTGGTAGACACGATCGGTGGTGAGCTGGGCGAGATGGGCCAAAAGGGGAAGACTGATGTAGACATAGTCGGTGAAGAGACCGCTATAGGTGCGGAGCATGGAAGTGATGACGCTGTCCTCCTCGGCCGTTGTGGCATTGAGCAGATAGAGCTCATTGCGGGTAAGCAGGAATCGGCAACGCGTGTTGCTGTCGGGCTCCTCGTCGAAGAGGATATAGCCAGCGCTCTGAAGGATGCGCAGCGAGGATTCCACGGCGAGAGGCTGAAGATGGTAGATGCGGCTGAACTGATAAACATCGAAGAGGAAGCGGTGGCCATCTCCGCTCCCCAACCCCACCTGGAAAAAATAGGCCAGACGCTCGTAGACATTCTTCACGGTGTCGAGAGGCGGGTAGTTGTAGCCAATGCGCCGCAAGAGGGTGCGCCTGTCGTTGCCGTCGTAGAGCAGCACGGCGTATGCCTTGCGGCCATCGCGACCAGCGCGCCCCGCCTCCTGGAAATAGGCTTCGAGCGAATCGGGTGCATCGTAGTGGATGACCATCCTCACGTCGGGCTTGTCGATGCCCATGCCAAAGGCGTTGGTGCAGACGATGACGCGGCAGCGGTCGTGCTGCCACGCCTGCTGACGCTCATCCTTGACCGAAGGGTCGAGGCCAGCATGGAAGAAAGTGGCCTCTATGCCGGCATCGGTGAGCGTCTTGGCCACTCGCTTGGTGTGGTCGCGGCTGTATGCATAGACGATGGCCGACCCAGCTACGCTGCGCAGGATATGGATGAGTTCCAAGTCCTTGTTGGCCGTTGGCCTCACCACGTAGGCGAGGTTGGGCCGGGCGAAGCTCATCTTGATGACATTGGGCTGTCGAAAACCCAACTTCTGCTGAATGTCGTCCACCACCTGCGGCGTGGCGGTGGCCGTGAGGGCCAGCACCGGGACATCGGGCTTGAGGCTGCGCAAGTCGGCTATGCGAAGATAGGAAGGCCTGAAGTCGTAGCCCCACTGCGAGATGCAATGGGCCTCATCCACCGTGATGAAGCTCACGTGGATGCGGTGGAGCTTGTTTTGGAAGAGCGGGGAGGCAAGCCGCTCGGGAGACACATAGAGCAGTTTGGTGTCGCCGAGGATGCAGTTGTCGAGCGTCTGCACGATCTCGCGCTGCGACATTCCGCTATACACAGCTGCGGCAATGATGCCCCGCTGGCGCAGATGGGCCACCTGGTCCTTCATCAAGGCGATGAGGGGCGAGACGACGATGCACACGCCCTCCTGGGCCAAGGCCGGCACTTGGAAGGTGATGCTCTTGCCGCCACCCGTGGGCATAAGGCCGAGCGTGTCACGCCCGGCACCAATGCTCTCGATGATCTGGCGCTGGATACCGCGGAAGTCTGGATAATGCCAATAGTGACGAAGAATCTCCCTATAGTCGGTCATTCCTCATTGGGTCTGATGTCCTCTATCTGCAACTGCACGGCGTTGCGCTTGAAGACGTTCTCCTCTATGGTATAGGCTATGTCGAAGCTTCGCTTGCTCTTGATGTAGCGCACACTCTCGCTCTGGCCGAAGGCAATGCCGTTGACCACGGTGGGCGACTTGGAATCGACAAGCTCCAGTTTGATATGCTCCTGCTCCCTACCCACCACCTTGGAGGTGCCATAGTCGTAGACGTCGACGGTGGAGAACACGGGCTTGGGGTTGAGCGGGCCAAAGGGAGAGAACTTCTTCAGATCGTTGTGGAGTTTCTTGGTGATGTCCTTGAAGTCGATTTGCGCGTCGATGTCGAGGATGGCCTCCACCTGCTCGGGCTGTATATGCTCTTCCACATAGTGCTGGAACCGCTTTCTGAACAGAGGCACGTCGTCCCACTTGAGGGTGAGGCCAGCGGCGTAGGTGTGTCCACCGAAATTGATGAGCATGTCGCGGCAGCTCTTGATGGCCGAATAGATGTCGAAGCCCGTCACGCTGCGCGCCGATCCAGTGGCGAGGTCGCCGTCGCGCGTCAAGACGACGGTGGGACGGAAGTACATCTCGGTGAGTCGGCTGGCCACAATCCCGATGACACCCTTCTTCCAATGCTCATCGTAAAGCACGATGCTGGAGCGGTGGTTCATGGAGTCGAGTTTCGACACGATTTGGTTGGCCTCCTCGGTCATCTGCTTGTCGATGTCCTTGCGCTGCTCGTTGTACTCGTTGATATGGTGGGCCATGCGGAGGGCGGTGGAGAAATCTTTCTCCACGAGCAGGTCGACGCTCTTCTTGCCGTTCTCCATCCGCCCTGAGGCATTGATTCGCGGGCCAATCTTGAACACGATGTCGCTCATCGAGATCTCGCGCCCGTTGAGGCTGCAGATGTCGATGATGGCCTTGAGCCCCACACTGGGATTGTTGTTGAGCTGCTTGAGCCCGTGGAAGGCGAGGATGCGGTTCTCGTCGCACACCGGCACGATGTCGGCGGCGATGCTCACAGCGCAGAAGTCAAGCAGCGGTATGAGACGCGAGAAGGGTATGCCATTGTTCTTGGCAAAGGCCTGCATGAACTTGAATCCCACTCCGCATCCGCAGAGGTGCTTGAAGGGGAAGGAGTCGTCCTCGCGCTTGGGATTGAGGATGGCCACAGCGTCGGGCATCTGCTCGTCGGGCACATGATGGTCGCAGATGATGAAATCGATGCCCAAAGTCTTGGCGTAGGCAATCTCCTGTATGGCCTTGATGCCACAGTCGAGAATAATGATGAGTTTCACCCCCGTGTCCTGCGCATACTTCAATCCTTTGCTGCTCACCCCATAACCCTCATCGTAGCGGTCGGGAATGTAGTAGTCGATGTTGGAGTAGAATTGCTGCAGGAACTTGTACACCAAAGCCACGGCAGTGCATCCATCGACATCGTAGTCGCCATATACAAGGATACGCTCCTTCCGTCCCATGGCGTCATTGAGCCTGTCGACGGCCACATCCATATCCTTCATGAGGAAGGGATTGATGAGGTCGGCGAGCTGCGGACGGAAGAATCGTTTGGCGGCACTCTCGGTGGTGATGCCTCTGCGTATGAGCAGCTGTGCAAGGATGGGGCTGATGTTCAACTTGTCGCCTAACTCCTTGGCTGCCTTTTGCTCTTCAGGTGTGGGTGGCGTGTAGTTCCATTTGAAGTGCATTTTAGTTGTTATTTTTCTTTCTGCAACAAAGATACGAAGTTTTCAAGAGATAACAAACTTTCGGTGCAAATATTTTATTCCGATTTGTGGCACAAAAGAAGAGCCGATTCGCAGGACTGCCTCCCATCCAACAAAGAAAAAGCTTGAAAAACGGCACAGCACACTCCAATATAAAGAAAAAACATTAACTTTGCAACCGACAAGTAGAAGGCACGGCGTCCCCGCCGTGCAAGAATGTGCGGCAGGTTCCCTGTGCAAGAATGTGCGGCGAGACACCGCACCTCCTACTACAAAACAGTGAACAACTGATTAGCTACATAGAAAAGAATGGGGCCCACTTCCATCGCCTTGCTCCTAATGCCCACTCTGCGAAAGAAACCAGAGGCAAACGGCTCCAGCATGCGGACGCGACACGGCAGGAAACCACGGCAAGTAATATCACACACACACACTCAAAGGATGAAAAGAACCGAAGCAGCAACGCTCCACCGCAATTTGGCCCTTGCGGGCCTTTACCTACTCCTATCTCTCATCGTCAATCTCGTGTTTTGTTTCCATGCCTCCCCGCTCTGGCATGGCTACATGGGCGACCAGGCCATGTTCAGCATCATCGGCGACAACTGGGCACACGGACTGCTGCCCTACGTGGACAAGTGGGACAGCAAAGGCCCCATCATCTTCTTTGTCAACATGCTGGGACACCTATTGGCACCAGGTGAGTACGGCATCTTCATCCTGCAGGTGCTCAACCTCGCGGGCACTTTGCTCATCAGCCACGCCTATATGCGCCGCTGGTGCAGCCTGCGCCTTGAGTTGTTGGTGCAGATGCTTTTCGTGATGAGCTATGTGGTTGTCAGCTCGGGAGGCAACCAGGTGGGAGACAGCACTCAGCTGCTGGGCATCTGGGCAGTGATGGCGGGCTACGATTGGACAAGGAAAATGGAGCATGGAAGCCTCGCCCACCCATGGGGAAGCGCAACGGTGTATGGCATGTTCACAGCGGCCTGCCTGCTGTCGCGGCTCACAGACTGCCTGGCCGTCCTGTCCTTTGCGGGAATTGTGGCCTTGACGCTCGTCTATCATAAAATGTGGCGAAACCTGTGGGCCAACATCTTGGGGTTCGCAATGGGATTCGCAATGGTGTTTGTGCCTTTTGCCGCCTATTTCGCATGGCATGGAGCATTTGGCGAAATGTGGTATGCCACGTTCACCTACAACATGGAATACACCGTACAATCATCAGCCGAGCCACAACCATCGATGATGCAGACACTCCACAGCGCCTCTTATTTCGTCTGCTTGCTGCTTCCTCTCGTCGTCGGGTTCTTGGCGATGATTGACGGCCAGAGAAGGCGCACAGCCTTGGCTTGGGCTTTGGCTGTGGTTCCAGCCTTGCTGTGGATTGCCAACAGCTACACCTACGCCAATTATGCCATCAGCTTCCTGCCTGTGCTGATAGTAGCGACACTGGAGTTGGCCGAGCACGCTCGCCAACACCAAGCTGCAAAGTGGACTTTGGGCCTAACGGCAGGTTTCATCACAGTCTGCTCCATTTACCAGACCTGCATACTGCGCAAGCTGTCCATTGTGGACAAGGCTGCACTTCAAGGCTTGGCGCTAACACGCGACATACCCACAACCGAAACTTTGGCGGCCTACAATGTAGACGCCACCTATTACCTCTATTCCCATCGCCGGCCCTGCTACCGCTTCTTCACGGTTCAGGACTGGGCCATTCTGAACGGATCCTCATTAAGGCCAAAGGTGAGGGAGTGTTTCAAGTCGGGCAAGGCAAAGTGGGTGCTTGTGCGCGAATATGAGAATAGCGAGATCAAGGGACTGCTCGACAAAGACTACACGGCATACAGACAAAGCCCAGGAACAAGCCTAACCCTGTTCAAAAGAAAATAGAAGGCAGGTGCGGACAAGGATTTCTGGTCATTCCAGGATAAGACGACGCCACAAAAACGGGGCTTGGTGTTCATGGAGGAATGCTGGTAAGCCTACATCATTCATGGACATCATTTTTACAAGAATCTCCATAAATTGACCACGAATTTACCATAGGCGAATCATTTGCGAGAAATTAGTGGCCAATTCATTACAATTCAATGGTAGGATGCATGTATGATTCCAATGGGTATAGCCCCCCAAAAATGGGTATTGGGAATCAAGAGGCCGGCTGACCTGTATCTGCGAAGTGGGTTCTATTCCCATGGGACAATGCTGGTTAGAAAAAAAGAGTTAGGAGTTTCAGCGACTCCTAACTCTTTATGGATTAAAGTCAGATTCCACACTTCTTGCGGACATCCTTAGGCACAGCGTTCTTGTTGATCATGAAGTCCATGGTGTTGGCCACGATGAAGTCCTTGGTCATGTACCAGGTGCCCTTGTAGTCGCCGGTCTCACCCCAGGAGTTCTTCACCATGTAGTATTCCTTGCCATACTGGTCCTTGGCGATACCATAGATGAGCATTCCGTGGTCGTCGGTGAGCTGCCAGCTGTCGTAACGCTCCTGGCGCTGCTCCTGGGTGGGGGTCATCTCAGGCACCTTGCAGCCCAAGGAGTCGATGTAGTTGCGCTTCTCGGTCTTGGAGAGCTTGAGCCAGCGCGCCATGTCAGAACCCTGGAGGCTCTTGTTGTGCTTCATGTCGATGTTGTAGGCCAGCCCCGTACGCGTGAAGCCCTCTTCCGACACGTCGCCGCCCCAAGCCACCGTGTAGCCATTCATCACGGCATTGTCGATGATCTTCTGCAGATACTCGATGGGCACGTTCCACGAAAGCGGATTACGCCAGTTGTCCTGAACCTCAACGGGGAATGCTGTCCAGAAAGGATGGTGGGTGTAGGAAGTGAATGTCACATAGTCGTCGAAGTTCAGACCCAAGCTTTGGGCGAACGTCATCGGCGTGTAGCTCTTGCCCTGATAGGTGAAATGGTCGGGGCACTTGCCCAAGTAGGAGTCGAGGATGCCCTGCAGACCATTCTTCCAGGCGCCGGAGAGCTTTTGGGAATTGCTCTTGGCCACACCGGCCACGTAAGGCTCAAGCACGGCGAAGAACTCGTTGAAGTTGTTGAGCGAGTCGCCATAGAGGCTGCCGGGGAAAGGCATGGCGTCCTCGGGGCAGATGCCGTAGTGCTGCAGGCAGTAGAGCACATCGTAGGCGCTTCCGCCCTGTGCGAACTGGCAGTCGCCATGGAGGCGCACCACCTGCACGGCGCGATCCATATAGGTCTTGTTGGCCACAAACGACTCGCAGAGGTCGTAGGTGCGGCCATTGGCCTTGAGAATCTCGGCCTCGAAGAAGCTCAGCGTGGAGTAGTCCCAGCACGTGCCTGAGCGGTTCTGGTCCTTGACGCTTGTGATGGGATTCTGCTTCACGATAGTGAAAACGGGTTTGTTGGGATTCACCGAGTCTTTCTTGGCCTCGGCGAAGGCGCCTGTGGCCACTGTGGCGGCCAGGGCGAGAGTGATGAAAAATCTCTTCATAATATTTTAAAACGGATTAAAGGTTTGGAATCAATTGTTGCTCATAAATTCCTCTACGTCCTTGGGATGGTAGGGTATGCGGTCCTTGCCGAGGAAGCGGCAACCGTCCTTGGTCACCAAGATGTCGTCCTCGATGCGGATGCCGCCGAAGTCCTTGTAGGTCTCCAACTTGTCGAAGTTGATGAACTCCTTGCAGTGGCCCTTGGCCTTCCAGTCGTCGATGAGGGCGGGTATGAAATAGATGCCCGGCTCGTCGGTCACCACGAACCCCTCCTCCAAGCGCCGACCCATGCGCAGGCAGTTGGTGCCGAACTGTTCCAAGTTGGGACGCGTCTCCTCGTCGAAGCCCACGTTGATTTGGTTGAGGTTCTCCATGTCGTGCACGTCCATGCCCATCATGTGGCCCAATCCGTGGACAAGGAACATGGCATGTGCTCCAGCGCGCACGGCCTCCTCGGTGTCGCCCTTCATCAATCCCAGCTCCTTCATACGCTCGGTGATATGGCGGCAGACGGCAAAATGGACGTCCCAATATCTCACACCGGGCTTGGCCAATCGCAGGGCGAGGTCGTGGCACTCCTCCACGATGGTGTAGATCTCAAGCTGACGCTGCGTGAACTTACCATTCACAGGCATCGTGCGCGTGTTGTCCGAGCAGTAATGGTTGACAGTCTCCGCACCAGCGTCGCAAAGCACCAGCCGGCCAGCCTCCAGTTTGTTCATCGATGGAGAGCCGTGCATGATCTCAGCATGTTGGGTGAAGATGGTGGGGAAGCTCACCATGGAACCATAGCCGTTGGCAATTCCATCGAGAGCACCGCCAATGAACTGCTCGGTCACGCCGGGCTTGGTGAGCCGCATGGCGGTGGTGTGCATCTTGTAGCCTATCACTGCGGCACGCTCCAATTCCTCTATCTCCTGCGGCTCTTTGGTGGAGCGCATCTTCACCACAGCACGGATAAGCCTCATCGACGCCCGCGCCGTCTGGTCCTCAGCACGGATGCCCAGAAGGTTGAAAATCTGAATCATAATGTCGTGGCGATAGGGAGGCAGGAAATGGATGGTGCGATTCTTGGCAACCGCTTCCCTACAGATGGTGTCCAACTCCTTCATGGGGGCGCTATGGGCCACACCCACGCGGGCGGCCATGTCGCCCACGCTGTCCACAGCCCCATACCACACGATGTCATCTATGCTGATGTCGTCGCCAATGAGCGTCTCTGTATCGTTGTCTACGTCAATCACGCCCACGAGACCCTCGCGCTGCTGACCGAAATAGTAGAGGAAAGTACTGTCCTGACGGAAAGGATGGTAGCCATTGTTAGGAAAGTTGGCCGGAGAGTTGTTGTTGCCAAACAACACAATCAGGCCGTCGCCGACAAGCTCTTTCAGCTGTTTTCTACGGCGGATATAGGTTTCTTTGTCAAACATAATAACATTGTTTTGGAATATAACCGCAAAGATAAGCATTTTTAGGCGAAAAGTTTGTAACTTTGCAGGAAAATTAACTAAACAACCGAGAAATTAAGCAACAAACCCGCGCGGACAGCCGCGCCACGGTTGTAGCCATTCTTTTGGCTCTGGGAAACGCCCCATGGCCGAAAACCGGCACAATCCTAAAAATGAACTGACAATATGACGATGGACGACAAAACAGGACTGGTGCTTGAAGGAGGCGGCATGCGCGGTGTCTTCACCTCGGGCGTGCTCGACGCGTTCATGAAGCACAACCTTTATTTCAGCTATGTGGTGTCCGTGTCGGCGGGGGCCTGCAACGGCATGTCGTATATCTCGCGCCAGCCACGCAGGGCACGCGTCTCCAACATCGACTACCTGGCCCGCTACGACTACATCGGACTGCGCCACCTCCTCACCCAGGGATGCATCTTCGACCAGAAACTGCTCTACGACCGATTCCCCAACGAGCTCATCCCCTTCGACTTCGACACGTTCTTCAGGCATTCAGCGGGCTTCGAGATGGCCACCACCAATTGTCTGACGGGCAGGACCATGTATCTGAGCGAGACCCACGACCGCCAGCGCGCCCTCGACATTGTGAGGGCATCCAGCTCACTGCCCTACGTGAGCAAGATGACGATGGTGGACGGCATACCAATGCTCGACGGAGGCATAGCCGACTCCATACCTCTGATGCGCTCCATAGCCACGGGCCACGAGAGGAACGTGGTGGTGCTGACACGCAACAAGGGATGGCGCGACACCAGCAAGGACCGCAAGGTGCCGCACTTCATCTACAAGAACTATCCCCGCCTGCGAGTGGCCCTGAGCCGCCGCCACGCCAGCTACAACGCCCAACTGCAGACCATGGACGACATGGAGGCTGCCGGCCGAATTGTCTGCATCCGCCCCCAGAGGCCGATGGAAGTGACGCGAATGGAGCGCGACACCGAGAAGCTTGAGCGGCTCTACGAGGAGGGCTTCGACCTCGGTGAGGAGTTTATCAGGCGGCATGTAAAAGGCGGCAAGATTGTCTGAGACCCGACGCGACGGGCGACTGTCACCATTCGAGCCGCCGGGAGCCGTCTTCCTGCTGACTGATGGTAACCTTGACCGCATCGGCGGGCAGAAGCTCCTCCATCAACTCCGGCCACTCCAAGAAACAGAGGGCACCGCTGTAGAAATAGTCCTCATAGCCCATGTCGTAGACTTCTTCTATCTTCTTGATGCGGTAGAAGTCAAAATGATAGATGAGCTGGCCGGTGGTCTCACTGCGATACTCATTGACAATGGCAAACGTGGGCGATGTGATGACATCCTCCACACCAAGTTCCTCGCAGAGAGCCTTGATGAAAGTGGTCTTTCCTGCTCCCATCTTGCCGTAGAAGGCGTAGACGCGGCCGGAACCCATGTTTTGAATAAACGTTTTGGCAGCTTTGCGGATGCTGTCGAGTGTAAAATTGATGGTCATAATCTATTTGTCAAAGCATCATACACGCGGGCATGATGCGCATGTTTCTGATTTGCAATGTTGGAATAACTCTGTTGTACATGTTGGCCCACTACGTTGGCAAGGCCATCGGCATTAGGAAGTCCTCTTCCTTCCCCTCATCGTGACGAGAGGAATGAGCATTTCCTCCATGCTGATGCCTCCGTGCTGGAACGTATCCTTATAGTAGGACACGTAGTAGTTGTAGTTGTTGGGATAAGCGAAGAAGCTGTCACCCGTGGCGAAGACATAGCTCGTGCTGATGTTGGGCGCGGGAAGGAAGGCTGCCTTGGGGTCGTGGATGGCAAAAAGCTCCTTGGCGCTGTAGCTCAGGCTGCGACCCAACTTATAGCGCAGGTTGGTGTTGGTATTGCGGTCTCCGATGATCTTAACGGGCTTTTGCACGCGTATGGAGCCGTGGTCGGTGGTGAGGACCACTTGGAAGGGACTCTCAGATAGGATCCTGAACAGGTCGGCGAGGATGCTGTGGCGAAACCACGAGAGCGTGATGCTGCGGTAGGCGCTCTCGTTGTTGGCCAACTCGCGCACCATCTTCGACTCCGTACGGGCATGTGAGAGCATATCGATGAAGTTGACCACCAACACATTGAGGCTATTGTCCTTGAGTTCGTCCAACCGCTCTATATAACGCTCGGAACCTACAGTGTTGTTGATTTTATAATAGGAGTAGGTGTCGTGGCGGCGATAACGGTCGATTTGCGTTTGGATGAGCGGTCCCTCATTGAGGTTCTTGCCCTCCTCCTCGTCCTCGTCCACCCAGAGTTCGGGAAACATCTTGGCAATCTTCTCCGGCATGAGTCCACTGAAGATGGCATTTCGGGCATACTGGGTGGCTGTGGGAAGGATGCTGACATACATCTCCTCGTCGATGTCGAAGAGGTCACCTATCTCCTGGGCCAGCACGCGCCACTGGTCGTAGCGGAAGTTGTCGATGACAATGAGGAAAACCTTCTCGCCCCGGTCGAGCATGGGGAAGATGCGGTTGCGGAAGATGTCGGGACTCATCAGCGGCAGAGTCTCCGACTCGGGCTTGGCTCCCTTGGCACGGGCTTGCATCCAACCCAAGTAGTTGGCCTTGACATATTTGGCAAACCCCGCGTCGGCCTCTTCTTTCTGCATGCGCAGCACGTCGGTCATCTGGCTTTCGGTGGAGCTGAGTTCCAGTTCCCAATGGATGAGCCGCCGGTAGACGCGCTTCCAATCGTCGAGGGTGCGGGCTGAGTCAATGCTCATCGTGATGTCCTGGTAGCTCTGCTGATAGCCAGTCTGCGTAACCTCGGTGACGATTTCCTTTCGGTGGATGTTCTTCTTCAGCGTAAGGAGAATCTGGATGGGGTTGACTGGCTTGATGAGGTAGTCGGCAATCTTGGATCCGATGGCTTGGTCCATGATGTTCTCCTCCTCGCTCTTCGTCACCATGACGATGGGCGTGGCCGGCTGAATCTCCTTGATGCGCTGCAGGGTCTCCAATCCAGAGAGACCCGGCATCATCTCATCAAGAAGCACCAGGTCAAAGGTGTGGCGACGGCACTCCTCGATGGCATCGGCTCCATTGCTGACCGTTACCACCTCGTAGCCTTTCTTTTCGAGAAAGATGATATGGGCTTTGAGGAGTTCTATCTCATCATCAACCCAAAGTAATAAACCATTATTGTTCATTGTACTGTCCCTTTTTCTTAATGAGTGTTTGAGTTCGAACCCGGAGGCATGTTAAGCGTCCTTGTGGGGGCGAAGCCGCATGGGAGCGCATGCTTTATTCGTTTTAAAATCCCTCCAAGTCGTAGTATTCGTCTTCCAGCTCATAGCTGTCTTTCTTCTTGGGCTGCTCCTGCTTCTTGGCAGGCTCAGTTTTCTTTACTGGCTCAGTTTTCTTGGCAGGCTTCTCCTGCTTTGTCGGTTGCTCCTTAAGTGTCTCAGGAGACTCTATCGGATATTCGTCGTCGGGCAGGATGTAGTCCTCATTCGTCTGCGGCTGCTGCTTCACAGGGGTAGAGGGCTTGGACTGGGCGGGAACAACGGGAGTCACCTGTTTGGGCTGCTGAGGGTTGGTTGCCGTTTTCTCTGATGACTTGGAAGACTCAGTTTTGCCCGTGCTTTGCTGAGGCGTGGGCTGCTCGATGATTGTCGTACCTTGGTTCTGAGGCTGGTCCTGCGTGGGCTGCTCGATGATTGTCGTACCCTGGTTCTGTGGCTGGTCCTGCGTGGGCTGCTCGATGATAGTAGTGCCTTGGGTCTGCGGCTGGTCCTGCGTGGGCTGCTCGATAATTGTAGTGCCTTGGGTCTGCGGCTGGTCTGTCTGTGCGGGTTCCTCGATGATGGTCGTGCCTTGCTGCGGCTCATTCGGAGTGAGGCCATTGTCGAGATAGATGCCGTCCTCAAGCATGTTGTCCACATCTGTCTGCGTAGGCTGCTCCTCCTTGGCCGGACGGGTGACAATCTCGTCTGGTTCCGTGAGAAGCATGAACGTGCTCACCTTGAGCGGGGCAAAATGCTTGGCATAGAACTTATCGTAATCGTCATAACTAAACTGACGGCCGAGGAGGGGAAGATTGATGTCGCTGATGATGATGCCCCTACCTTTTCGCAAGGCGGCCACAATGGACTTCTGTCTGTAGACACTGCGGGCATACTGCAAGGCTTCGTCATAATTGCGGAATCCGCTGACCTTCATGCGGTGAAGGCCACCGTCGTCCTCAATGCTGATGTCGAAGTCGCGGACCAGATAGCTGGAGAAATTGAAACGCGCCAACTGGAAAAGCAGCTGGTTCTCATTGACCGAGTCGGGGCGATAGACCATCATGAACGTGAAGTTGGTGTTGCGCTCATTTGAGAACTTCTGCGCATTGATGGAATCACTGTCGGCAAGGACTTCCGTGCGGCGGTCCCACACATTGCCCAAGTCGAACTTGCCTCCATGGAGCCGACGGCCGGCGTTGACTCCATTGATAATCATACCGGCCATTTCGCCCAACTGACTCTTGGGAAACTTCTCGACAAGTTCTTTCATGTCGGCCACGCAGCCGTTAGCGTCGCCCGAATTGAGCTTTCCCAGACCACCGATGAACAGGAACTTGTCGCGATTGGCTCCCAAGGGGAAGCGGGTGGCGGAGACATGCGTGTTGCCAGCCACTTCCGAGAATCGGTCGGCCTTGAAGGCATCGTAGGTGGCGGCATAGAGCGAGTCCTCAAGATGCACCCCCTCACGGGCGTTCTGGGCGAAGTAAGGATCGGTGAGCAACACAGTCCACGGGCTCTCGGGATAGCTGGTCTTCAACTTGTCCACGAATGTTTGGGCCGTGGCGTGGTCGCCCTTCCGGCTATAGAGCAGGAAGAGATGATAGTAGACATCGGCCATCTTCTCATATTTGGGATATTGGGAGAGCAGCCGGTCGAACTGCTTTTGGCTCAGAGCCAGGTTGTCGAGTTTGTCCTTGAAGATGACACCGCTGTTGAAGAGCCCATCCATGATGATGGCATTGCTGGCCGCAACCTGCTCTTCAGTGAAGGGAATCTGCTTGAGATAGTATTCGCGTTTGTGGGGGTCGTTTTGGGCAGAGTCCTTGATGTTCTCCAACGAGTCGCTGATGGCCTCGGCGGCGGCGATGGAGTCTTGCTGCTCCTGCGTGAGTTCTTGCTGGTCGAGGCTGGCCACGACAGTCTTGTTCGCGCGTTGCCAGTCGTCCACATTCTCCCGTTTGCCCCACAAGCGCTGGAACTGCGACTTGCCTTGGCTCACCGTCAGGGGATTGTAGAAATACCACGCACCGCCCTGCTGGTTCTGCGTTGGGGCATTGGTTTGGTTTCGGTTCTGGTTGTTGTTCTCAAACCCCGTGTTGCCATTTTGTTGCGCATTGCTCTCTGCCTGTTTGTCGCGCTCCTCCTTCTCTTTTTTCTTCAGGGCCTCTATCACGCGGTCGATGGCGGCATTGCGGCTCTTCTCGTCCATCTTGGCGAGTGTCTGCAAGGAGTCCTGCAGGTATACGGCGTCGGTGAATGGAACCAGCTCGTCGAGCACCTTTGAGCGTTTGGACAACTGCTCGTAGTCGGGACGCTCCTTGTCGAGCAGCCCGATGGCTTCGCCGTAGCAGCGCTGGGCATCATTGTATTTCTCAAGATTCCAATACAAGTCGCCCAACTTGAGCAACAACACACCTTTCTCTATCCCAGAGCGGGTTGCCTTCTTGTTGCCTTTCTCGTAGGCCGAAATGGCCCGAGCGGTGTCGCGCTGTGCCAGATAGATGTTGCCGATGGCATAATACACTTGGTCGAGATAGTCCTTGTTGTTGTCGTTGGCGGCCATGCGTTTCAGCCGGCCGATCATCTTCTTCGACTGTCCCTCCGACAGCACCTCGGTCATGGCGATGCGGGCGTTGAAGTCGAGCTGGTAGGGAGGGGCAAGACGCGTGACGTGGCGGTAGGCCTTGTAAGCTTCGCGCTTGTTGCCCACGGCTTCCTGCAGCTGGCCCATGAGGAACCACTCGCGCGCTTTCTGTTTGCGGCGCATCTCGTGCTTGATGCACTTGCGCAGATAGGGAATGGCCTTGGCGTATTCGCCCGTATGGATGTAATAGTCGGCATAGGTGAAGTCCCATTCCTTGCGTGCTCGCCAGTGGATGCTGTCGCGCTGCATGTTGCGTACCACATCCTCGGCGTCGTATAGCCAGCCCTCCTCAATATAGCATTTGGCCAGCCAAGCCCTCGCACGGCCATAAATGGCGGGCTGCGTCTGATAGAGGCGGCTCATATAGGAGAAGGTGGAAGCGGCCTCGTCGAAGTCTCCCTTGTAGAACTGTGAGCGTCCCATGAGCATCCAGGCCTTCCAGAGGAAGGGGTTGTATTCCCTGCGGTTGAGCCATTCCAGGTCGCGCGGGGTCTTCTTGCGGCTCTTGGTCCATTGCGGACGACGTTTGATGCTGTGGAGCTTGATGGCTTTCTGGCATTTCTCGATGGCACGGTCGAAGTTAGCCTTTCCCAACTCACGGCTGCCCTTGTTGCCCACCGTATAAAGCGGGATGATCTCCGTGTAGTTGTCTTGGTTGCCCTGCTCCTTTTCCAACGAACCGTCGATATAGGCCAGCGTACCATTATAATAGGTATTGTAGCGCGCAGTGAAAGAATGCCACCAACGGGTCTTGGCGGTGTTTTTCTGCGTGGAGCAGCCCACAAGGATGGTTGCCGCCAACAACAGAAGCAGAACGATATGTCGTGTCTTGAATGTCAATGTTGCAAGAAATGATTTCTGAAAGAGAACGTATCGAAGCCGATTTTATTGCTTACTCGCCACTTGCAAGACTGATGAACTCGTCTTTTATCTGGTCGGGCATGTTCACGCCACGCAAGATGAGCGAACGGTTCCACTCCCTCACCTCATCGGGACGCATGGTGTACATCACCTCGGCGAACTCCTCAGCCTCCTGGTCGGAATATGCATCGGAGGCACGACCGCGATAGGTGTCGAGTTCCTCATCGTTGTAATATACGATGTCCTTTGTGGCGGCCTCCATCATACACTCCTGCTCGCATTTGGCGGCCGTGCCATCGCAGGTGGAGCAGGAGGAAGACTCAGGAAGAACGGCGGGCTGTGACTTGCCCCTGCGTTGCTGAAGAAGTTCCCAGGCAGCGCTTGCCAGTCCTAAAGCCACGAGTATCAATATAAGGTAAGCCATCTCATTCCACTATAAAGCCCGCCTGCCGCAAGTCGTCCCAGAAACGGGGATAGGACTTGCTGACCACTTGGGGGTTGTTGATTTTTATCTCGTCTCGCACCATCGCCAAGGGAGCCAACGACATGGCCATACGGTGGTCGCCGTAGGTGTCGAAGGGTTCCCAAGTGGGTTCGCACCGACCGCCTTCCCATATCAGCTCAACGTCGTTGTGGTCGCGGACCACCACTCCCATCTTCTTCAGCTCGGTCTTCATAGCCTCGATGCGGTCGGTCTCCTTGATTTTCAGCGAGCCAAGACCAGAGAAACGGAAAGGGACACCAAGGGCTGCGCAGGCCACGATGAAGGTCTGCGCCAGGTCGGGACAATTGGAGAAGTCGTAGTCGAGCCGCTGGACGGGGCGGAAGCCCTTGGCCAGCACTACCCGCAGAGGCTCGCCTACATCCCTCACCATCGATGTCCTCAGGCCGAAAAGCGACCCGATGTAGCGAACCATGGAGTCGCCCTGCCGCGATCCGTCGCTGAGGCCACCAAGACTAACTGTCGAATCGTTGTCGCCATTGAGGATGAGCATCTCGTACCAATAGCTGGCCGCGCTCCAATCACCCTCTATCACATAGCGGTTGGCCACGTATGGCTTGGGACCCACCGCGATTGTGTCCACGTCCGTCCACTGGGCATCTGCCCCATAATCGTGCATCACGTGCAGGGTCAAGTCTATGTATGGGCGCGAGCTGATGGTTCCCAACAACTTGACGATGAGACCTTGCTTCAGAGCCGGGCCTATCATCAGCAGAGCGGAGACATACTGCGAGCTGACATCGGCCGGCACCTCCAGCCGACCGCCCTCAAGTTCACGCCCACGGATGCGCAGAGGCGGGAAGCCATCCTCGCCCAAATAGTCAATGTCGGCACCTAAACGGCGCAGGGCATCCACAAGCACGCCGATGGGCCGATGCTGCATCCGCTCCGCTCCCGTCAGCGTATGCTCACCGGGAGTGACGCTCAGATAAGCCGTGAGAAAACGCATGGCTGAGCCCGATGCGCGGACGTCAATCACGTCGGGCATCGTCTCCAAGGCGCGCACCAACACATTTGTGTCGTCACAGTCGGATATGTTCTCGGGAAACCTTGCCCCCCCTGCCAAGGCATGGATGATGAGGGCACGGTTGCTGATGCTCTTCGAGGGAGGCAATGCCACGTTGGCACGCAGCCTTGATGGAGCCTTTATGGTATATTGCAACATTGCAGCTTGTATCTTGTTGGTTGTTTTGCTTGCAAAAATAACAAAAATAGGCGAACGGGAAAAGCATTTCGCATTAATCTTTCTTATTTGCATCACTTGCCGCCCCATTGCCGCCATTGCCGTCGGCAACGAAGACTGCTGTCCCACAAACTTTGAAGTGAGCCGAATAATGGGCTAAAATAACGAAGACCATCGACAATCGTCCATTTTTTCTCGTAAGAGAAGCTTTCCATGATGGACAAAACAGTGCTGCTTGTCCCGTTGGAACGGTCATTAATCCCAATTCTTTTATGGTCGGTTCTAAAAATTAGGTCGAGGCGTATTCTGCCAGCTATCGAGACTCAAAACGTAAGTTGAAGAGGGAGTGTAGCGGGCTACACGACCGATGAGACTTGACGTTTTGAGGCCGATAGATGCAGAAGACGACCGAAACATCATGTATCCATATCGTCTCATTTTCTAAACCTAATTTTTAGAACCGGCCTTATGTCTTGGAGAGAAAGAAGCAACAAGAGACGTTGGACTAATGCATACCACAGTTCTGTCATAGACCTGTTTGAAAAGAGAATGAAGACCAGCCCCTAAAATTTGAAGGAAAGGCCAATTCAACCGCCTGTGAGAGATTGATGAGATATGCCTGATATCAAAAATCCCGCTTCCGACGAATCGGAAGCGGGAATTATGTTTAAACAAAATCCTTAAAGGAAATTATTTTGTGGTGTCGTTGAAGGTGGCCACACGGTTGAACTCAACCTGCTCGAAGAGCTTGTCGGTGGCGCCGCAGCCCTTGGCGGACAGGCGGTTGGCAGCGATCTTGTACTTCTTGATAAGAGCGTTCTTGACAACCTCAGCACGCTTCTCAGACAGCTTCTGGTTGAGTTCGGCAGAACCCTCGGGAGAAGCATAACCCTTGATCTCGACCTTGGCAGAAGGATTGTTCTTCATGTAGGTGGCGATGAGCTCGATGGGAGCGTACTGAGCGGGATCGATCACGCTCTTGCCCTGACGGAAGAGAACAGTGGGCTGCAGGTTGGTGGCTGTAGCGGGCTTCACATACTTGGGCTTGGCGTTGCAATCGTCGAGAGCCTTCTGGAGGTCAGCAATCTGACGATCCTTGGCTGCGAGCTCAGCATCCTTGTTGTTGAGGTCGCTGCGCAGGCTGTTGATCTGGGCGTTGAGACCATCAATCTCGGCCTGGTCGCGAAGCTGGGCAATGGTGAAGTTGTGAGTGCCATTGGAGTTCTTGAACTTGTAGATCACACCAGCGTTGAGCTGCACCTGGCTGAAGTTGAGGTTGTACTCGGGCTGGTCGTCAGTAACGTTCATCTCGCCTGCAGAAGCGTGGTTGTGGAAAGCCCAGGAGATAGAAGGCTCGATGTAGATCTGCCAAGCCTTGTCGGCACCAAGGTTCCAAGCGAAGTCGAGGGCAGCCTTGGAGGTCATGCGGTTCTGGCGGATACCCTTGTCTGAGTTGCAGAAGCTGTGGCCCCAGCCCAAGCCGTAGAGGGCAGTCACCTCGAAGAGGCGCGGAGTGCCCTTGTAGCCACCGAACCAGTTGCTCAAGTTGACAGTTCCCAACAGCTGGGTGTTGAGATAGCGGACAGCCGTACCAGAAGACTTGTAAGGCTTGTTAGAGAAGTATGCGTTGCCTTCAATGGCCAGACCGAAGACTGGAGTGAAGTAACGACCAATACGCAGACCTGCATTAGGGTTGAGGTTGTTGGCCCATCCGTTGACACCAGTTGTCTTGGAGGCCACACCACCGTTGATTCCGATGTAGAAATTGTCGAAGGTCTTGCTTTCTGTAACCGTCTGGGCGTTTACAGATGCTGCCATCATAGCTGCGGCAGCAAATAAAACTAACTTTTTCATTTCTCCCTGAATTTATAATTTTAATTACTAAATGTTTTCTTCCTTTAAGCCGCACCACGGCTTTCAAGGTGCAAAGTAATGAAAAAATATTGTAACTTCCAAATTTAATGTGCAAAATTTTACGACTCAACCACAAAACGCCCCTTTTGCAGGCATAAAACGAACTTAAATCATGTAAAACAGGACAATTTTACCAACAATAATCGAAAAAAACACGTCGACAAATAATAAAAAGGCCGATGAAGGGTTATAAAAATTTGCTCAATTGCTCCTCCCTTGGGGGCGAGCGGGCGCAAACGCCACTATAACCACAACACCAGCACGGGGCTTTCGGGAGTCTGCCATCAGCCCCCGAAAGCCCCGCTGCCAATCATCCATCGGCTTCCTCACAGCGTGACGACGTTCACGCTGTAGGGACGCAGCTCAAGCTTCTCTCCCACCACACCTGTTTCTATGGAAGCCTTCTCCGCATCGGGGCTGCCGCAGACTGTCTCCATCTGGGCGTCGCGCGGTATTTGGAGTCCCTCCACCGACACGTCGAGCTTGCGCGGCAGGGTATTGACGATTTTCAGATAGCGTTCTCCCGTCTTGCTGTCTTCGACCAACGATGCCGCCACCCGAAAGCGCAGGTTGGCGTCGTCGGGCATCAGCTTTATGGAACATTCCACATAGCGATCGCCGCTATGGGTTGAGAAGAGCTGCTGCACGAGATAAGATGGCGTGACAGAGAGCGTGTCGTTGTCGAAATAAATGAGGTTCGGATTCCAGTTCTGATGGTTCACATTGCACAGCAAGGGGGCATAGCTGCACATTTCCACGACATCGCCGTTGCGCTCCACATTGCAAAGATAGGCAGCCTCGGCCAAGGCCGACTCCATGGTGCGCGTGCGGCTCGCATACTCGCCGAGATAGACTTTCGGCCCCTTGCGGTCGTAGTCGTCATAATAGTCGGGATGAGTGAGAAACCAGCCCGTAGACTCATAATAATGCTCGTCGACCAAATCGACGACATCCCCATGCGCCTTGGCAAACTTCCAGCCCTCCACATAGTCGGCAGAGGGATTATGGCTCATGCCAGCTGTGCCGATGACCTTGATGTCGGGATAGCGTTGCTTGATGGCCTTGCTTATCATGAGGAAGCGTTGCTCGAAAGCCGTAGACACCTGGTCCTCGTTGCCTATACCTATATAATTAAGGTGATGATGGCTGCGCGCCCAGTCGATAAGCTCCAATATCTCATCACAGTAGGCGGGCATATCCTTCATGTCGATTCCCCCTTGCTGGCCGGCATAGCCCGATGAGTCGGCTGCCGAACATTGGCAGGGCACACCCGCAGCCACCACTGGCAGCGGCTCGCAGCCCAAGTCGTCGCAGAGCTGGAAGAACTCCTCGAACCCCAGTCCCCTTGTCTGGTGATAGCCCCAATAGTTGGACGCCGGCCGGCGGTCCTGCAGCGGACCAACGGTCTCTTTCCAATGATAGATGTTTGAGAGTCCGTTGCCGTGGACAAGACAGCCGCCGGGAAAACGCAGGAACTTGGGCTGCAGGCGTGAGATGGCCTCCACCAAGTCGCGGCGCAGACCGTGTCCCCGATACGTGTCGTTGGGCATGAGGCTGACCATGTCGAGCGCCACCCTCCCCTCGCCCTGCGGAACCACAGAGAGCACGACGTCCTTAAACTTGTCCACGTCTTTTCGCGTCTTAGGACGTTCCACCCTCAAAGCCAACCGATACTCAGTCCAACTTGAGTCCTCAATAGTCAACTTGCCATCCGCCAAGGTGTTGCCTTCATTGTCTGAAAGCATCACTATGATTTTTTTCTTCTTCCCATCCCCTCCCAACAGACGCGCCCACACGCTGAAATGATAGAGGCTGTCGGCTCTCACCACCATACCGTCGTAGCCTTTGTTGTAGATGCCTTCCCCCGATAGAACCACATAGTGGGGATTGTTGCGACTCAAAGGATAGTCGGTGGCAATCTCCAACTTGCCATTGGGCGCGACGCAGCCCCACGCCGTGGCCGCATTCCACCCCTCGCAATCGCTCGCGCTGTACTCGAAGTCACGATTCTGGACCATCTCCGCATAGAGGCCACCGTCGGCGGCATAGTTGATGTCCTCAAAGAAGACTCCATAGAGTTTGCTGGAAATGTTCTTCCGACTATCGAGGTCCACACGCAGCGAGGCACTGACGTTGGGCAATGAGGCAAACCGCCGACTGTCGTCGGCCATGCTCAAGGCGCTCATCCTCGCATCGTTGGCCAAGGCGTGGAGATAATCGACGATGTAGTCGAAGTGCACCTTGGGCAGTTCGAGGAGCGTGCCGTCATAAGTCGTGCCACTGATGGAGGCCGTATCGCGAAGCCACGCCACATCCTCTATCGTTGAGGACTCATCCTTGGAAAAGTGGCGCAGGTCGCCCGAGGCAGTGAGGAAGCGCGGCCCCTGAGCGGACTTGAAATAGATGTCAAACCCGTTGTCGCCGTTGGCAAAGGCGATGGGTTCCCTGCAGCCACGCACGCTCACCTTCGGGAAGTCCTGCGGCCGCCAGGTCACCAGGTCCTCGCTCAGCGCAGCCCCGAAGCAAGGGGCGTCGCCGCCCACGCCAAAGAGCAGTGCATAGGTGCCGTCGCGGTTGATGACAAAGGGATTGAGCATCTGGCGCGAAGCCCACGGCCCATACTCTGAGCCGCAGAGCTGTCCCAAGTCTTGCCACAACTCATGGTCGTTGAGGCAGGCCATGTGCAGTCCGGCCTTGGGATTGGGAGAATAGAGAAACACTTGTACGGTGGTGTCGCCCGCGTAGATGCCCAACGATGGCTGGATGTCCTGCGCCAAGGAGGACAGGCTCCAGGCGGCGAAAGCCAATATGGAAAGGAAGAACTTGTTCATTCGTTTGGTTATTGTCGTGGCAAAGTTACTAAAAAAGAGCCAAACGCCCAATCCCTCATTGGGATTTGTGGCTTAAAAGATTACATTCCTAAAAAAAAACTCTTCACAACCCTCAAATGTGCAATCTTTTGACTATCTTTGCAAGGTCTGAGAAAGTTTATGAATCAACAAACCGTAAAAATGATATAGAGATTATGAAAGACTTCCTGAAGAACGTTGGCGCCACGATAGTGGGCCTGCTGCTGTTTTTTGTCGTTTTGGGCTTCTTCGCCGTAATCAGCGTCATCGGCATGGTGGCCTCGGGCAACAGCAAGCCGTCGATCTCCTCCAACAGCGTCCTTGTGCTGCAGATGAGCGGCATCACGAACGACCACAACAGCTACGAGCCTATGCCGTTCATTGAGGACAGCAGGGTGCAGTCGATGGGGCTGAATGACATTCTCCTTTCCATTAAGGAAGCCAAGACCAACCCCGACATCAAGGGCATATACATCGAGAACGACGGTTTCAGCGCCGACCCCGCCCAGATACAGGAGATACGCGACGCACTGAAGGACTTCAAGACCAGCCGCAAATGGATTGTGGCCTACAGCGACTCCTATGGCCCGGGAAGCTACTATATGGTCTCCCTGGCCGACAAGATATACCTGAACCCGCAGGGCACCATCGACTGGAAGGGACTTGGCGGGCAGATGATGTACGTGAAGGACGCGCTGAAGAAAGTGGGTGTGAACATGGTCGTGATGAAGGTGGGCAAATACAAGAGCGCCACGGAGATGTTTACCGAGGACAAGATGAGCCAGGCCAACCGCGAGCAGACCATGCGCTACCTCAACGGCATCTGGGACACCTACGTGAAGGGAGTGAGCGAGGCGCGCAAGATACCAGCCGACTCGCTCAACGCCTACGCCGACCGGCTTATAGAGACAGAGGATCCCCATGTGTTTGTGAAGAACAAGATGGTTGACGGACTGCTATTCGCCGACGAGATGAAGGCGGAGGTGAAGAAGCTGCTCAAGCTGAAAGACGACGACATCAACCAGGTGACGCCCAGCCAGATGGTCGCCGCTTCTCCTGGCATGAAAGGCGGCAAGGAGATCGCCGTGTATTATGCCAGCGGCACCATTGTCGACTTCGCCGACCCAACCACGATGTTCGCCTCGGCCGACCAGATCGTGGGCGACGACTTCTGCAAGGACATGGAGGACCTGATGGACGACGACGACGTGAAGGCCGTAGTGTTGCGCATCAACTCTCCCGGCGGCTCCGCCTTCGCCTCGGAGAAGATGTGGCACGCCATCAAGAAGCTCAAGCAGAAGAAGCCCGTGGTGGTGTCGATGAGTGGCATGGCTGCCAGCGGCGGCTACTACATGAGCTGCATCGCCAACTGGATTGTGGCCGAGCCCACCACGCTCACAGGCTCCATCGGCATCTACGGACAGTTCCCCGACATGTCAGGTCTGCTGACCAACAAGTTGGGCATCAAGTTTGATGAGGTGAAGACCAACAGGAACTCCACCATCGGCCAGCCCGGCCGCCCCATGACCGCCGAGGAGGTGAGCCTCATCCAGAGGAGCATCGAGAGGGGCTACCGCACTTTCCTCTCCCGTGTGGCCGAGGGCCGCAGGATGAGCGTGGCCCAGGTGAACGAGATTGCCCAAGGCCATGTGTATCTGGCCCAGGACGCCAAGCGGATTAAGCTCGTGGATGAGCTCGGCGGCATACAGCAGGCCCTCGACAAGGCCGCCAAGCTGGCCAAGCTCGACGACTACCATTATGAGGAATACCCTGCCCAGAAGGATTTCTTCGACCAGTTGGCCGGCATCGGCAACAGCGGAAGCTACCTTGACAGCCAGATGCGCAATGTCTTGGGTCAATTCTACGAGCCTTTCCGAATGCTCAGCACCATCCACCAGCAAGACCGAATCCAGGCCCGCATGCCCTTTGTCATCCTCTACAACTGACCATAACTCTTTTGGAGAGGTTGATTTAGGAAGCTGGCGAGCTTGGAGTTGAGAGCTGACGAGGCGGTGCGAGGCGATCAGGCATGATGCATCGACAGGGCTAATATGAATTGTGAAATGTGAATGATAGATATGGAAGGCGACTTCATCAAAATCAACGAATGGCTCCTGCCCTTGAGCTGGCTTTACGGCTTGGGGGTGCGCTTTCGCAACGCCCTCTTCGAGATGGGAATCCTCAAGCAGCGTTCCTACAGTCTGCCAGTCATCTCCGTGGGCAATATCACCGTGGGCGGGGCGGGCAAGACCCCCCACGTGGAATACCTCGTCCGACTGCTGCGCGGCATGGCCCGGGTGGCCGTGCTGTCGAGGGGATACAAGCGCAAGTCGAAGGGATACGTCTTGGCCAACGACCGCTCCCGCATGGAGGACATTGGCGACGAGCCCTATCAGATGAAACAGAAGTTCGACAACATCTATGTGGCAGTGGACAAGAAGCGCACGGAGGGCATCGCCCGACTCACCCACGACGAAGAGACCAAGGACGTTGACGTGATTCTGCTCGACGACGCCTTCCAGCACCGCTATGTGAAGCCGGGCATCAACATCCTGCTTGTGGACTACCACCGGCTCATCATCTACGACAAGCTCATCCCCGCCGGCCGCCTGCGTGAGCCGCTGGAGGGCAAGAGGCGGGCCGATGTGGTGATCATCACCAAGTGCCCACCCGACCTCAAGCCCATGGAAATCCGTGTGCTCACCAAGGCCATGGGACTCTATCCCTATCAGGACCTCTACTTCACAACGCTGCAATACCAGCCCCTGAAGCCCTACTACGACATCAGCGACAAGCAGTCGGGCAAGGCCTTGACGCTCGACGACATCCACGGCTACAACGTGCTTCTGCTCACGGGCATCGCGTCGCCCAAACAGATTCTGACCGACCTGAAGCCCTACGGACTGAAAGTGGCTCCGATGACCTATGGCGACCACCACAACTTCAAGCCGCGCGACATTGCGGCTATCAACCAGCGGTTCGCCGCCATGCAGAGTCCCAAGATCATCATCACCACCGAGAAGGACGCCGCGCGTCTGCAGGATGCCGGCGGACTGAGCGACGAGGCCAGGGCCAACATCTATGCGCTGCCCATCCAGATCAAGTTCATGCTGGACCAGGAGGAGCAATTCAACCAGAAAGTCATCAGCTACGTGAGGAAGAACTCAAGAAACAGCATCTTGGTGAAGCGCAAGGACGACAACGCCTCTCCCAACCGCCACCGTTCCAGCAACAAGCCACGAACCATCAGCTTCAGATAATTCATCATTTCAATTCGCAATCATGATTCATGATGCGTGAGACGAATGCCTGCAATCGTACTGATGCCGGGGCCTTTCAATCCGCGAACCATCGGTTGGCGGCCCGGCATGAGCAAGGAGAGAGAAAATCTCGATTGATTCAATACATTATTTATAAAATAAGGAGATACTAATCTTGGAAATATCAGAAATTGGAGAGTTCGGCCTCATCCACCGGCTCACAGACGACATCAAGCCAAAGAACAGCAGCACCCTCAAGGGCGTGGGCGACGACTGCGCCGTCATGCACTATCCCGACAAGGAGGTGCTCATCACGAGCGACATGCTCATGGAGGGCGTCCACTTCGACCTGACCTACATCGACATGGAGACCTTGGGCTATAAGAGCGCGATGGTCAACATCAGCGACGTCTTCGCCATGAACGGCACGCCACGGCAAATGATAGTCAACATAGCCCTCGGAAAGCGCTTCAAGGTGGAAGACTTGGACGAGTTCTACAAAGGCCTGCGCGCGGCTTGCGCCAAATGGGACATCGACATCGTGGGGGGCGACACCACGTCTTCCTTCACCGGGCTGGCCATCAGCATCACCTGCATCGGCGAAGCCAGGCGCGAGGACATCGTCTATCGAGGCGGCGCCCATGAGACTGACCTCATCTGCGTCAGCGGCGACTTGGGAGCTGCCTATATGGGACTGCAGATCTTGGAGCGCGAAAAGAGTGTCTACTATTCGCAGCTGACCACCCTGACCAACAAGATTCGCGAGGCAAAGGCGAAGGGCGACGACAAGCTCGTGGCCAACCTGCAGAAGCAATACAAACTGCTCGACGACTTCCAGCCCGACTTCGCCGGCAAGGAATACCTCATCGACCGGCAACTCAAGCCGGAAGCGCGAGGCGACATCATCGGCAGACTGGGCGAGGCGGGAATCAGGCCCACAGCCATGATGGACATTTCCGACGGACTAAGCTCCGAACTGCTCCACATCTGCAAGGCAAGCAACTGCGGCTGCAGGGTATACGAGAAAAACATACCCATCGACTATCAGACAGCCGTGGCCTGCGAGGAGTTCAACATGAACCTCACCACCGCCGCCCTCAATGGGGGCGAGGACTATGAGCTGCTCTTCACGGTTCCCATCGGCGACCACGAGAAGGTGGAAAACATGGAGGGAGTGAGGCAGATAGGCTATATCACAAAGCCTGAGTTGGGTGCCAGGCTCGTTGCCCGCGACGGGGGCGAGTTTGAGCTGAGGGCACAAGGCTGGAATCCGCTGAAGAGCTGAACAGGAAGCGGAACAGACAGAGCCAGCCTGTTTTCAAGGTTTTTCTTGCTGTGATGCAAGCCTGAGGCACGAATGCTGTTTCTTCTTCTGGGCGAGCATGCCGAATCTTCGCTGAATAGTGTCCGCTGAGGGCAGCGGACCTCCCCAGCCCTCTCATCGCAACAAGGGTATTACTGGATTTTGTCGGAATCGAACCCTAAATTCAACCGCAAAGTTATATATCTTCTGTTTAGGAGTACAATTGGGTGAATAGATTCAAGCAAACGTAACTATTCATTCCCATCGTAGGGCGGGATTCCCCCGCCCTATTGTGTAATCCCTGTTTTTTTGTTGCAAGCGTTAGTCCCACGATGCTACGGCTGACATATTCCATCTTTTTTTTCAACAAAAACCTATAGGCCGGTTCTAAAAATTAGGTTTAGAAACACAGTGGCTCTACCACGACAGCCACGGCCATGCTGCGGGCTACGGGGACGCCGTCGACGAGCATGGCAAGCTCGTTGAGGATGTAACCCTCACCCTCGGCGAGCGCGTGGGCACCCTGCTGTGGTTCTTGCATGTGAAGCAAGTCATGGCCCGCGCCTTCCCGCACTTCTTCAAGAAGACCGTAGTGGAAGACAGCGAGCCGGAGCCAGTGAACTTCATAGAACTCTACAGCATCCAGCTGCGCGCCCTGACAGGGGGCGACGTGACCAAGGAGGACACTGTGCTCCGCCTCGAATGCTGGCGCGCCCTCACCGAGCTCGATGCCAAGGCCCGGGAGGCAGAGGAGCTGGAGAAGATAAGGAGCAAGCGTTGACGCTTCACTGCAAATATTGCAGTAAAAATTTGGAGGATTCATTCTTTATGCTTATATTTGTAGCAAATATAAAAAGAAAGAGATTATGGACGGACTGATTACTTTTTTCGAGATACTGGTGGCTATCATGATCGTAATTTTTGTGATAGTAGTAGTTGGCTCCTTTATCAAAGGCTACTACATAAGTGATGCGGAAATGGAAGAGTATTATCGGAGGGAAGAGGAGAAGAAAGCAGAAAAGAGATTGAAGCGTTTGAACAAGAAACCATACGAGGGAAGCATGGATGAATACATGTGGTAATAGTGTATTTTTCCCCCTTTGTGTTAAATGCTATTTTTGTGACATCATAATCACAAGAATAGCATTTTTCATGGCTGACAGAATTCAAACTTTCACTACCCGAATATTCCTCAACGACGAACAGGCAAAGTCCAAGATTACTGAGCTGGAGAAGCGCATCACCACCATCCGCGCAGACATGGACAAAGCACACAAAAATAAAAAATGGGACGATTTCAACTCTTTGAAGAAAGAACTCGACCAGAGAACCAAGGAACTGAACTCCATGCGCACTACGGCGCAGAGCGTTGAGCATGTGTTGAAAAATCTTAGCTCCTCATCGGTCAAGGAAATCAAGCGAACCATCAGCGCCATCAACAAGGAGCTGACCAGCGGCAGTGTAGCCAGAAACAAGGACGATTGGAAGTTTCTCACAGAGCAACTTGAAAGAGCAAAAAAAGAACTGAAGAAAATAGGCGACATCAATAAGGGGATAACCAAATCTGAAGGATGGAGCTGGCTGAAAAAACTAAATCCTAGAATCCGCAGCACTTTAATTTAGATTTATTTATAAGTTCCTGAGCA
>SAMEA3663095__coassemble_913_pt1 | contig 34810 bp, 21 predicted proteins | sample SAMEA3663095__metabat2_high_PE_012 | metagenome-assembled genome bin SAMEA3663095 (sample SAMEA3663095) | pig gut metagenome | biome: pig gut; feature: pig-associated habitat; material: faeces | place: France | collected 2012 | reverse complement strand
GTCCTTTATTTTAGTTACTCCTTACCCGGAAATCTATTAGTTTTTATAGAGGAAACATACGGTAGATGTTGGTAGCGCCCAAACTTATTACTTTTTCATCGAAGAGCTCGATCGCGTTGCAGTCCTTGTCAAGAGTTGTGATGATGTCTTGACGGCCACCGCCAAGATTAAGGCCAAGAAGTGTAAATTCTCCGCCCAATTCGTTTTGCTTGTCCCACGTATAGCTCTTTCCATCATAATTCATGATGTACTCTCTGAACTTCATGGCACTTATGAGGTCGAGGATGTCAGCTCCGCCGGTCTCAAAACCGACAGTCATACCTTTCTTGAAAGGAAGATTCTTGGTGTCGTTTCCACCGAAGGCTGAAACCGTGATTGGGGTTGGGATGCCAACCAGGGCACCGATTACGAGAGGATCAAAATCGTCGGGGTTGTTGTCTATCGTGTTTCCTGTATTTTTCGGTGTCTTTTGCAGATCGTTTCTGCACTGACCCAATATGAGCGTGTCGTTGCTGAACTCAGTGCCGGGATAATTGTTTTTCACGGCCTTTTTGAAAGCACTGATTCCATTGGTTTCCTCACTGTCGATATAGTACTTTCCGTTTTTGCCAACGAAAGCATACCTCACGGTTAAGGCTCCAGCCACTTTTGCATCAAGCAGCTCTGTGCTTCCAAGACCTATCTCGTCGAAATCAGCAGGTGCCTTAGCAGTGTATTCAAACGTGTTGGAAGTGTAACTAAGTAGTTTAAACTGAGCAGCTCCACTTCCTTTTGGTCCACGGTGACTGATCCTACGGGGTTCCCATCCTTATAGAAGAAAATCCGCATAGGGGCCTTGAGAGCCGAAAGTTGCAACGTGTTGTTGAAAGTGACGACAAATCCGGCTGTTGTCCCCTTGGCATAAACGTGCTTCACGTCGCGGATGGTGTAGGACGGCTCAACTCCTATTTGTGCCTTTACACCCGAGATGAACGTGGTTCCGTTGGTAAGGTCCTTGTCAACAAGGTTTTCCAAATGGGCTGTTCCTGAGGCTACTTCAACAGTGGTGTTGAGCCGGTTAACCATACAGTTGGCTCCAACGAGCGCATGCCGACGGTCGAGGTAGTTCGCCTCTGTCGAGGCAAAGTCTTGATAGACGGGCCTTGATGCACTTGCATAAGAAGCCGATGTTACTTTGTTGCTAATTGTAGCAACTCGCCCTGCCGCCGCACTGGGGGGGGTAGTTGACAGGCTCAGAATCACACTGAGCAGAATTAGATAGAAACGTTGCATAATCAACGATTTAATAAAACTTTATTTAGTTAAAACCTTTTATATCTTCCGTCTCCTGCATTCGTCTCCAACGTTGGCTTAGTGTGTAGGATTCCAAAGCAGCCTTGACATCCTTGTCGCCAACTATAGCGGCTTCCGCCTAAAATCAACGGCGCACACTTCCCCTGCCCCCGTTGCTCACGGGGCTTATCTAAAGGCGACGCGCCTGAACGCAGTCTTGAGATTTTCCTGTTAAAACTTCCTTTTATATCACGAAATGTTCGTTGCCAATCTCGAAGAGGAAAAGCTTTTCATAGTTGAGCTTCGGATGTTGGTCCGCGTGTTGTCTAATGAATACTAATCTTCCTTTTTATATATCCTAATTTTGCTTTCGGGTGCAAAATTAAACATATACCGTCAGAGTGAATAATAAATATGATTAAAAAAAAGTTAAGCCAGCTTTGAAAGTGCGGCTGATGTAAAGTATAGAACGGCTTTGGTGCTTTTTAGAACAGGCTTCGGCTTGTAGGAACACAGAACAGAACCCATCAACAAACGCTTCTTCCAAGGAAAGTTTCCAATGAATCGAATGCCGATTTGCTTCATTCGCCTGGATTCTCCCCGACTCATTCTCTTGGATGCACGCCCTTCCGCCCCTTTGGCGGCATGGCCTGAAGTGTGGGCGCAACCTGCCATGCCTGCTTGGCCATGGCATAAAGATTGTTAATATACATGCCAACGAGAAACGGAATCAAACTTTTTCTGTATATTTGTGGACAATATCAAACATTCATTATTAAGCTATGACAGGAATAATCATTTTGGTGGTCGTAGTGCTGTTGGTCGTTTGGCTCATCAGCATCTACAACAACCTTGTACGTTTAAGAAACAACCGTGAGAATGCCTTTGCCAACATCGATGTTCAGCTGAAGCAGCGCTACGACCTTGTGCCGCAGCTCGTGTCCACCGTGAAAGGCTACGCTGGCCACGAGAAGGAGGTGTTCCTTCGCGTCACTGAGGCGCGCTCGGCCGCTGTCAACGCACAGAGCATCGACGACAAGATCAAGGCCGACAACCTTCTCACCTCTGCCCTGCAGGGACTGAAGGTCTCCCTTGAGGCTTATCCCGAACTGAAGGCCAACCAGAACTTCTTGCAGTTGCAGACCGAAATCAGCGACATCGAGAACAAGCTCGCCGCTGCCCGCCGCTTCTTCAATAGTGCCACAAGAGAGCTCAACAATGGCGTGCAGACCTTCCCCGGCAACATCATAGCCGGAATGTTCGGCTTCCACAAGGAGACAATGTATGAGATAGCGGAGCAGGACCGCGCCACACTCGACAAGGCTCCTGAAATCAAATTCTGACGCAAGGCATGGAATATGTTGGAATGCTGACGCAGATACGCCGCAACAACACCAAGAGTATCCTGCTCTTGGTGTTGTTCCCGGTGATTATCCTCGTCATGGTGTGGGTGTTTATAGCCATTGTCAATTGGCTTGCGGGCAGTGGCTACGACGCCGACGGCAACACCATCCATACTTTGGATTTGGTTGCCGTCAATGCTGCTTTTGTCAATGTGCTGCCGTGGGTGGTTGGCGGAGTGGCCCTTTGGTTCTTCGTCGCCTATTTCTGCAATGTGAGGATCATCAATGGAGCGGTCAATGCCCACCCCATAACCCGCAAGGAAAACCCGCGCGTGTACAATATTGTGGAGAATCTCTGCATCTCTTGCAATATGCCCATGCCTAAGGTGTGCGTGGTGGACGACCCGCAGCTCAATGCCTTTGCCAGCGGCATCAACGACAAGACCTATACCGTGACGCTGACGCAGGGCATCATCGACTTGCTCAACAACGATGAGCTTGCGGGGGTGATTGGCCACGAACTCACCCACATCCGCAACCGCGACACGCGACTGCTCATCACGAGCATTGTCTTTGTGGGCATCGTCTCCACGGTGATGAGCATCGTGTTGCAGATGATGTACAACCACTTCTGGTTTGGCAGCTCAAGCCGTGACGACGACGACAATGGTGGTGGCTCCAGCTTGGGAGTCGTCGCCCTCTTGGCCGTTGGCCTGTTGTGCTGTTTCATCGCCTACATCTTCACCCTCCTTACCCGCTTCGCCATCAGCCGCAAGCGCGAGTATATGGCCGACGCAGGTGGGGCAGAGCTCTGCGGCAATCCGTTGGCGCTGGCCTCTGCCCTCCGAAAGATCTCTGCCAATCCGGGTCTTGACAATGTGAAGCGGCCCGACGTGGCGCAGCTCTTTATCTGTCAGCCCGACGAGATGGAGCATGGCTTGTTGGGGTTCATGGACTCGCTCTTCTCCACCCACCCCTCCACGGAGAAGCGCATTGCCATTTTGGAGCAGTTCTGACCCTCGCTTCTTCCCCATCACGGCAAAGGCGGGCACAGCAATCGCTGCGTCCGCCTTTGGCATGATTCCCTGTCAGGCTATCTGGATGGAGGCCAATGGATGGTTGCGTGGCCTTCGTGGGCAATCAGCAGCAGGAGCCGCTGCAGAAAGTGGCCGTCCGGCGATATGGAGCCATGCAACAAGTGCGGCGCAAGGCCAAGGGCCCTACGCCGCACTCATTCTAATATAGTGTCGTTTCCGTGTGATGCGGAAGCGGCTTATTGTTTCTGCATGTCGTATACCACCTGCATGAGCTGCTTGCCGATGGCATCGGCCTCTTCGGCGGTGGCAGCCTCGGAATAGACGCGGATGATGGGTTCGGTGTTGCTCTTGCGCAGATGCACCCAGCGGTCGGGGAAGTCGAGCTTCACACCGTCGATGTCGGTCACCTTCACGTCCTCCTGCTTGCCGTACAGCTCCTTCACCTTGGCCAAGATGGCGTCCACGTCTGTGTCGGGAGTGAGGTCGATGCGGTTCTTGGCCATCTGATAGGCGGGGAAGGTCTTGCGCAGTTCGCTGACCTTGACGTTTTTTTGCGCCAGACTGCTCAGGAAGAGGGCGATGCCCACGAGGGCGTCGCGGCCATAGTGGCTTTCGGGATAGATGACTCCGCCGTTGCCCTCGCCGCCAATCACGGCGCCAACCTCCTTCATCTTCGTGGTGACGTTGACCTCACCCACGGCAGCGGCGTAATACTTGCATCCGTGCTTCTCGGTCACATCGCGCAGGGCTCGGGTGGAGGAGAGGTTGCTCACGGTGGAGCCGGGAGTGTGGTCGAGCACATAGTCGGCCACGGTCACGAGGGTGTACTCCTCGCCATACATCTTGCCGTCCTCCTGGATGAAGGCCAGCCGGTCCACGTCGGGGTCGACGACGATGCCCAAGTCGTAGCCTCCCTCGGCCAGGCGGCCCATGATGCCGCCAAGGTTCTTCTCCAAAGGCTCGGGGTTGTGGGCAAACTGTCCGTTGGGCTCACCGTTGAGCAGCGTGTATTCCACGCCGAGAGCCTTGAGCAGGTCGGGCAGGATGATGCCGCCCACAGAGTTGATGGTGTCCACCACCACACGGAAGCGGGCGTTGCGTATGGCTTCGAGGTCGACCAACTTCAGGTCGAGCACCGACTGGATGTGGCGCTGGTTGAAGCTGTTGTCCTGCATGTAGTGGCCCAAGTGGTCGACGTCGGCGTATTCAAAGTCTTCTTTTTCGGCGATGGCCAGCACCTCATTGCCATCGTCCTTGGTGAGGAACTCGCCCTCATGGTTGAGCAGTTTCAGCGCGTTCCATTGGCGGGGATTGTGGCTGGCTGTGATGATGATGCCACCGTCGGCCCCGCTCATTCTTACGGCCAGCTCCGTGGTGGGTGTGGTGGCGAGACCGATGTCGATCACGTCGTAGCCCACGCCCATCAGCGTGCCGCAAACCACGTTTCTCACCATGTCGCCAGAGATGCGCGCGTCGCGTCCCACGACGATCTTGTTGCTCTCCGAGTGTCCGCTGCGCCGGATGAAGGTGGCGTAGGCGGTGGTGAATTTCACAATGTCAAGCGGATTCAGCGTGTCGCCGGTGTGGCCGCCGATGGTTCCGCGGATTCCTGATATAGATTTGATGAGTGTCATATCGTAGAAGTTTTCTGTGTGATGCCAATGTGGCCTAACGTCCTCTCTCGAATGTGAGGTCGTAGAGGTAGGGGGTGGTGGTTTGCGAGGCCGACTGCTGTCCCTTTTCGGCGGGCACGATGAGCCTCACCTTGGCTATCTCGTCGCTCTCCGTTATGGGGCGCCCCACCTTGACGAAGGCAAAGGGCACGAGCCATCCCGTGGGTACGGCTGTTGAGCCGTAGGCCGTGGCCATGACGCTGGAGCCGCTCACGAACGATCCCGAGTAGGTGCCCGACGTGCAGGTGACGCGCATCTTGTCGGGGAACAGGCCGTAGTACATGTTGTTGTTCGACAGGGTGATGGTGTCGGTGAGCAGGTTGCGCTCGGTGAACCTCACCAGCACGGTAGCGGTCTCGCCCGAGGTTATCTTCTTGCCGCAGCCCTTTCGGATGATTTGCATGTAGACGCCCGACGAGTTGAAGAGCACCCATTCGTTCTTGCTCACGTCGGTCGTGGAGTCTTGGGCGTAGAACTGCTCCTCCGAGATGACCTTCACGGAAGAGTCGGCGATATAGCTGCTGATGGCAGCGCGCTGCTTCTTTTTCTTGTCAGCGTAGGTTTCCTCGTGGTTGCAGGCTTGGAAGGCGATGGCGCCTGTGAGGAAAAGAAGCAAATAGACCAATTTCTTCATATTCTCTTGTTTTGGCTACAAATTTACAAAAAAACGCAGACCTTTCGGCCAAGCCTTGTCGTTTTTTAGCTTATTTTCTTTTCAGCAAGTCCGCGTATGCCTCGATGGCCTCGCGCGTGATGCGCTCGGCCTCCTCCATGGAGCAGTCGAGGTGGCCTCCGCTGGCGTTGAGGTGTCCGCCGCCATTGAAGAATCTGGCGGCCATCTCGTTGCATGGGAAGTCGTCGACCGAGCGTAGGCTCACCCACACGGTGTTGTCGTGGCGGTCGTCCTCGCGCAGGGAGATGCTCAGCTTGGCCCCCTTGATGCGCAGAGGCTCGTTGACGAGACCCTCCTGGTCGCCGCGCACGTAGTGGAAGTTGCGCATGTCGTCGCGCGTGAGGGTGTAGTAGCTCGCGTGGTATTCGTCGAAGTAGTTGAGCCGCTGCGACATCAGATAGCCTCTGAGGCGTATGGCCCACTGGCTGTAGTTGTTGTAAACGTTGCGGTAGATCTTGTCCTTGTCGATGCCCTTGGTGAGCAGCTGGCAGATGATGAAGAATATCTCGGGGCTGTTGCTGTTGTAGGTGAAGCCGCCCGTGTCGCACATCATGCCGCTGTAGATGGTTGAGGCCATCTTCTTGTCTATCTTTTCAAACTCGCCCAACTGCCAGAGAATCCTGAACACCACTTCCGACGTGCTCGACAGCTCGGGATGGGAGGCGCAGACCACTGCGTCTATGTTGGGGGCGAGGTGGTGGTCGAACATCACGCGCTTGGCATTGGACTTATCGAAGGATTCCTGCATGGCGTCCAAGCGTGCGGGCGAATTGAAGTCGAGGCAGAAGATGAGTTGCGCGTCGTCGAGGGCCTTGTCAACCGTCTCCGGGTGGCGGTCGTAGCGCACGATTTTCTCCACGTCGGGCTGCCAGCGCAGGAAGTCGGGGAAGGCGTCGGGCACGGCCAAGGTCACCTGTTTGCCAAGGCCGCGCAAATAGGTCGACCAAGCGAGCGATGAGCCCAGGGCGTCGCCGTCGGGAGACTTATGGCAGCACACAACAATATTCTGTGAGTCGGCAATGAGTTCTTTCAACAACTCCAATTGCTCTGTAGATAAGATGTCAATGTTCATAGAGTGCAAAGGTAGTGGAATTTTCTGATTTGCAGCCCTATCTCTTCATATATTTAACAGAAGATAACCTCCGCAAGGTGGTTCGTAGCTGCTCACCGAAAGCCAATCTTCGTCGTTGGTGATCTCCACCATCTGCGTTATCTGCGAGTCCCATTCTCTCGCCCAATCGTTTTTCCCTCAGATTTCTCCTCATTCGCTGAGAAATCAGGGTAGAGGGTATGAGTGATGAGAAATGGACGGCAATCGGTCTGCACGCTTTGGCTGCCTTGCTGGTTCAAGTGCGGACGATTTGTCGTCCTCCCTATGGCAGAACGAAAAGGCCCTCCCTATGGTGATAGGGAAGGCCTTTGGAGTATGGTTGTCGGATGGGATTAGTTGGCGTCCCACCATACGCGGCTGTAGAACGTGTCGCCATTGGCGAGGCGTTTGACAGCCTCTACGTAGTTCTTGTTGTTTACCTGCTTCTCATTTGAGGGATAGATGAAGCGGCGCGGGATGGTGTAGCCGGCCTGGGCCGTCGCGCACTGTCCGTCGAGCTTGGCCATGGGGGCAGACTCAAGCACAGGGTAGCCCGAGCGGCGCCAGTTGGCGAACACCTCGTGGGGATCGCCAAAGGTGGCGAGGTAGTACTGCTCGTTGATCTGCTGCAGGCCCTTTGCCTCATTGAAGGGGTTGGCGGCGAGATACTTCTCGGCGTAAGCCTCAAGGGTTCCGCTGCCTCCGAGGCCTACAGTGGCGTCGCCGTTCAGAGCGTCGAGGGCGCTCTTGTAGCTCGGGAACTGGGCGAACTGGGCGAATGCGGCCTTCACGCCAGCCTCATAGAAGCTCTTGGCCGAACCGTTGATGTAGCCGCGGAGGGCGGCCTCGGCCAGCAGGAAGTTGGTCTGGGCGGCTGTCACGACAAACGTGGGGCCTGTGGGGTCGGCGTAGGTGTAGCGGTTGGGGGTGGAGAAGTGCTGTCCGTAGTTCTCCCGGAACGTCTTGTCGTTGAAGCGTGCGTCGACCTTGCCAATGAAGTAGACGCGGTCGGGGTTGTTGCTGTAGCCACCCTGCAGCAGGCCTTCCTGCTTGGCGAAGCTCATGTCGCCGTAGTCCCCGCTCGCCACATTCCAGCCAGACTGGATGTCGGAGGTCTGAGAGGCTGCGTTCGGCACCATGGTGGCGATGAGGCATAGGCGCGGGTCGTTGGTGGACTTGAGCATGTCGACAAAGTTCTTGCTCAGGTAGAACTCACGGTCCTCATGAGAGATGATCTTGGCGAAAGGCTCTGAAGAGTCGTTGGTGGTCGCTCCACCAGCGTGTTGCAGCACAACGTTGTCGGCTGCGTCGGTAATCACGCCGTTGGCGTAGGCCTTGGCGGCATACTCTTTGGCCATGTCGGGCTTCACCTTCACCAGGCGCATGGCCAGGCGCAGCATCAGAGAGTTGGCAAACTTCTTCCACTTGGCGGCATTGCCCTGGAAATAGAGGTCGTGAACTCCCATCTTGGCCGTGCCGCTGAGGTTGGCCTGGGCCTCATCGAGCTCCTTGAGCATGCTGGTGTACATCTCCTCCTGCGTGTCGTACTTGGGGTAGGAGTAGAGCGCGGGCTGGCCAGCCTCGCTGTAGGGCACGTCGCCGTAGAGGTCGCTCATCTTGGCGAAGCAGTAGACGCGGAGCACGCGTGCGATGTTGAAGTCGACGGCCATGTCGGCATTGTCCTTCCACCTGTAGTAGCAGGTGGTCACGTCGCGCATGGCGCCACGGTCGCTGTTGTAGGTGGACCAGAAGGAGGCTGAGTAGCCGTCGCTGTAGTTGTAGCGGCCATAGCTGTCCCACCAGTCGATGGAGACCAACTGTTGCGTGAACTGGGCGGAGTAGATGCAGCCCGTGCGCCACATGTCCCAATCCGACCCCAACGCCTGGTGCTGGGCGTTGGAGAATACGTCCTCGTATGGCACATTATTCTCAGTGAGGTGCTCCGGGTCGATGTTGGTGTCGCCGAAATCGTCACATCCGGTGAGTGCCAGCGTGCCCATGGCGACAACCGAAGCCAGTGCTATATACTTATATCTTTTCATTGTTCTTGATGTTTTAAGCTGTTGATTGACTAAAACTTCAGATTGACATTGAATCCGATGTTGCGTGTGGCGGGATAGCCGTTGAGCTCAAGTCCCTGGCCGTTGCTGTTGTTGATGGCCGACTCAGGATCGATGTTGGGCGTGTGCTTCATGATGGTCCAGAGGTTGCGGGCCACAAAGCTCACGTTGAGGCCTTTGAGCCAAGTGAGGCTTGGGAGCAGGCGCTTGAAGTCGTAGCCCAGGGAGAGCTCGCGGAGCTTGATGAAGTCGGCGCTGTAGACGAAGTCCTCCACAATGTTGTTGTTGCAGATGGCCTGGTAGTAGTCCTGGGCCTTCACTGCGGTGGTGTTGGCCGAGCCGTCGGTGTTGACGCCCGGGAACACGTAGGTGCCCGTGGGGTTGGCGGCGTCGCGGCCAAAGAGGGTGTTCTTGTGCATGCCGTAGTAGGTGAGCTGGTAGTTGGTGCCGGAGAAGATCTTGGCGCCAAACTTGAAGTCGATCAGGAAGGCCAGGGTGATGCCCTTGTAAGTGAAGCTGTTGTGCCAGCCGCCTGTCCAGCGGTAGACGCCGTTGCCCAAAGTGGTCTGGTCGCCGGCCAGGGGAAGACCATTCTGCATGACGATGTTGCCGTTGGCGTCGCGCTTGTACTTGTTGCCGACAATCATGCCGTAGGGATGGCCTACGATGTTGTAGACGAAGACGTTGCCGTTGCGGCTCTGCGCGCCATTGATGCTCAGCCGGTCAACGCCCTCGCCGAGGTCCTTCACGTTGTTGTCGTTGTAGGCCACGTTGAAGGTGGTGTTCCATTCAAACTCCGGCGACTTCAGAGGATAGGCGTCAATCATGAGCTCAACGCCATTGTTGGTGATCTTGCCCACGTTGGCCATCTTGGCGCTGTAGCCGGAAGCAGAGGAAGTGGACACCTGGACAATGTCGTCGGTGGTGCGCTTCTGATACCATGCGGCGTCGAGGCTCAGTCTGTTCTGGAAGAACGACAGGTTCAGACCCACCTCAAACTCATTGATGTGGACGGGCTTCAGGTTGGCGTTGGGATAGATGTCGTTGTTGTTCTGCGTCACGGTGTTCTGTCCGTTCACCGTGTAGTTGCGCACCTGGTAGAGCAGCAGGTTCTGATAGGCCGACGTGCCATTGGAGGAAGCTCCCCAGCCGGCACGCACCTTACCAAAGTCGAACCACTGCGGCATGCTCTCGCGGAAGGAGTCGGTGAACACCCAAGAGAGGTTGACGGAAGGATAGAACACGCTGTTGTTGTTCTCAGACAGGGTGGAGAACCAGTCGTTGCGCCCTGTGACATTGAGGAACACCTGGTTTCTCCAGCCCACGTTGGCCGTGAAGTAGAGCGAGTTGATTTGCCAGCGCTCGTGGGTTTTCTTGCCGCGCAAGTCTGTGGGCGAGAGGTTGTTGACCGACCAGAGGCCGTCGACGATGAAGGGTCGGCCACCGTCCGTGGGATAGTAGGTCTTCACGTCGTCGCGCTGCTTGTTGCCGCCGAACGTGGCCCCGAGGTCCCAGTCGCCAAAGGTCTTGTTGGCTCCAGCGAGGAAGTTGAAGTTGTTCTCGTAGTAGTTCTTCTCATACTCGCTCATCCATCCCTTGGGGTCGGCGGCGGCTCCTATGGGCTGCACCTGCTTGAACTGCAGGTTGTAGGCGTCGCGTGTGACGCCCACCTGTGCGTAGAGCCACTTGGTGATGTCCCAGCGCAGGTTGACGCCGCCCGTGAGACGGTCGCGGCTCATGTTGTTGGTCTTGCGGTATTGGAGCCAGTAGGGGTTGTTGAAGTAGACGTTGGTGCCGCCGAGGAGCTCGCTGCCATCGGCCGCCGTGCCCCAGTTGCCCTCGCCCTTGAGCCAGCGCACGTCGAACGAGTTGCCGCGGTACATCAGCGAGGCGTTGGTGTTGCCGTTGCCATCTGAGAGGTTGGAGCGGCCGTTGGCCCTGTCGTTCACGTAGTTGGCCGTCACGTTGAGGTGGAGGTTCTTCAGGATGTCGTAGGTGGTGTTCATGTTGATGCCTACCTGGCGGTTGCCTGCGTTGGGCAGGATGCTCTTCTCGTGGTTGTAGCTTGCTCCGAAGCGGTAGACCACCTTCTCTGAGCTGCCCGAGAACGCCACCGACGTGTTGCTGGTGACGCCTGTCCTGTAGAAGTGGTCCCAGTTGTCGATGTAGGAGTACTTGTAGGTGTCGCCTAAGAAGTTGACGGCGTCCGAGCCGTCGAGGGCTGCGCCCCATGAGTTGCTCTCAGCCTGCTTGGCCGACTCGGTGGTGCTTGGCTTCACGCCGTCGAGGCCGATGCCGAACGTCTTCTGCCAGTCGCGGTAGTCGTAGATGGAGTTGATGGTCAGGTTCTGGTTGACCTCTATCTGCGTGGGCTGGTTCTTGCGTCCGCTCTTGGTCGTGATGAGGATGGCGCCGTTACCGGCGCGGTAGCCATAGAGGGCTGATGCTGCGGCGCCCTTGAGCACCTGGACGCTCTCGATGTCGTCGGCGTTGATGTTGGCAAGTCCATCGCCCATGTCCATGCCGCCCCACATGCCGGCTGAGCCTTGGTTGGTGTTGTCGAAAGGCACGCCGTCGACCACATAGAGCGGCATGTTGTTGCCCGTCATGGAAGAGTTGCCTCGGATGATGACACGCGATGAGCCGGTGGGGCCGGTGGCATTGCCAGCCACACTCACACCGGCAATCTTGCCCGAGAGCGCGTTGCCGATGTTGGGGTCGCGCGCCAGCTCGAAGTCAGAGCCGTCCACCTTGGTGGTGGAGTAGCCCAGCGAGCGGGCCTGGCGCTTGATGCCCAAGGCCGTGACCACCACCTCGTCCATGGTGAGGGCGTCGTCCTTGAGGGTCACGTTGATGGTAGACTTGTTGCCCACCGACACCACCTGTGTCTTCGCGCCCACGTAGGACACCTCTATCTTGGCATTCGGAGCACATGATAGGGTGAAGTTGCCATCGACATCGGTGATGGCACCAGTCGTCGTACCCAATACTTTCACTGTGGCGCCTACGGCTGGAAGACCGTCGGAACCAAGAATCGTACCCTTCACCGTCTGGTTCTGGGCACTCGCTGTGCATGCCACTGTGAGCATCGCAGCCATTACACCGCCACGTAGGGTGTAACTGAATCGAGTGTTTTTCTTCTTCATGCGATTTATTGGATTAGTATGTTAGTTGTTGGTTTGTTTCTGTCTGTTTCTTTTAGATTCTGTGGCAAACTTAAACATTATTTTTGATAATTCCAAACTTTCAGTCGACAATTTTTTGAAAGCATCAATTTTATGCTATTTCAGACGCTTTTCTGACAAAATATCAGTATATTTGCAATCATTAACGGGCTAAATCTTTTTTTCAAACCTTTCAATAACTTTTCTATCAAAACCAACTCGCAATGATGAAAAAGACACTCTTAGTGATTCTGGCCTTGGCCAACATCCTGTGGCTTCAGGCCAGGGGCAAGGGCACAGCTCAAACGGCGCCCATCATCGTGGCCTACGTGTGCTCGTGGACCACGCAACGGCTCCCCGACCCCTTTCTGATGACCCACATCAACTACGCCTTCGGCCACGTGAACAAGACTTTCGACGGATGCGACGTGCAGAACCCCGACTTCCTGACCAAGGTTGTGGGGCTGAAGAAGGAGAACCCGGAGCTGCGGGTATCTCTCTCCGTGGGCGGATGGACCAGCGGCAACTTCTCGGAGATGGCCGCCGACGCGGGCAAGAGGAGGCGCTTCGCCGAGGATTGCGCGCGCATCGTTGCCCAGTATGGCATCGACGGGATAGACATCGACTGGGAATATCCCACAAGCAGTGAGGCGGGAATCTCGTCGTCGCCCGACGACACAAGGAACTTCACGCTCCTCATGCGCGACCTGCGCAAGGCCATCGGCAAGGACAAGCTGCTCACCATCGCCACCATCGCCGACGCCAAATACATCGATTTCCGCGCCTGTATGCGCTATCTTGACTTTGTCAACATCATGGCCTACGACGTGGCCGACCCTCCCCTGCACCACACCACGCTCTACCGTTCGCAACTCACCGGGCGCATCAGCGTGCAGGAGGCGGTGGAGGCCCACATCAAGGCCGGGGTGCCGCGCAGCAAGCTCTGCCTGGGCATGCCGCTCTATGGCAGGGGCGACCACAGCAACAAGATTCTCGACAACTACATGAGGACCGGCTTCACGGCGGGTCGCTACACCGAGCATTGGGACGAGAGGGGGCAGGTGCCTTATCTCACCGACTGGTCGGGGCTGTTGGTGTGGGCGGCCGACAACCCGAGGTCCATCGCCGCCAAGTGCCAATACATCCTCGACGAGCATCTCCTTGGAGGCATGTACTGGCAGACCACGGAGGACAATGCGCAATGCGACCTGATGAACACAGTGTATCTCACCCTGATAAAAAACAAGAAGGCTACTGTGCCGCCGAAACAAATACTGCTCATCACCGACGGGGGAGAGGACTCCACCCTCCTGTGGTTGCGCGAGGAGGCAAGGAAATACGATGCCCATGTGGCCGTTTGGCGGCCAGACAGCAGTTATGCGCCCCTCCTTTTCGAGCATTTCCACCTTATATATAATAATGGTACAGACCCCGCGGCTTGGCCCGGCGAGGCTAAAAAGGACTTCCAGAAGTACATCGATGAGGCCCAAGGCGCTTATCTGGGCTTTGAGGCCGACGACAAGACACCCTGGGCGTGGTACAACGACTTCGTAGACCATGCCGCGGAACGCACTTGCCGCAGTGTGCTCTACAAGCTCCATCCCGGACTGGGCTACATGCCCCGCCTCTCATCCTACGTTGAGACCAGGGGCGCGGCCGTGAAGTGGCTGCTCAATCCATAGCCCCGAGCCCCTCTGTGGCGGAATGCCGCAGGGTGGGGCAGCATTCCGTTTGTCAGCTTTTGTCGGCAAGTTGTGGCCGCCCGCATTCTGGGAGCAGTTTGCGGGCGGCCACAAGCGTTGTCCCCCGCCTTTCATCCCCATTGTGGCGGGAGGACGTTTGCGTCGCTCCGGCCGTTTGTCTTTGTTTCGTGGCAGTTGCCACGGAATATCGTGCCAGTTGCCACGAAATATCCTGTCAGTTGCCACGAACAATCGTGCCAGCTGCCACGAATGTTGTGCAAAGCTTCAGATGGCCACAAAGACCCATCCAAACCCAAAGACCCACTCCTAAACCAAAGACCCACCCCTAACCCCATCCCTAAGAGGGAGGGGGACACCAATCGCCCTTAACGCAGGGACACGTCTCCTGCAAGAGGATGCACGTTTTCGGGTACGTCTTTGGGGCGATTGGGTCTCCCCTCCATTCGTAGGGGAGGGGTAGTGGGGCGCCAGCCCTAAGGAAATGTTCTACCGCTTTCCAATCATTTGCATGTACAACAAATGGCCGTTATGTATGAATGAATAAGGGGAGGGGCATCTCTTTAGGGCTGGCGCAAGGCACTGCACCTGCAATTGGATGATTGCGGAAACTCATCAAGAACAAAGCCACGAATCTTCACGTATAAGGATTTTGATTTGTGAAGATTGGTGCTGATTCGTGGAAGATAACAATGGCGTAGCAAACACGACAATACCTGATACATCATACCAAGCACCCATAATCATAATCGAAAACAGCTCATTTTTTTGCTACGCACTCATTATTTGTTGAGAAAAAACAAATATTTTATTTAACATTAGTGGAAATTCTTGACGATGTCATAATAAATTTGTATATTTGCAATGAAAATTGGTGGATACTCTCAGCGTAGAGTCTCTTATGATTGTTAATATGAGTGAAAGGAGATATAAAAAAAGTATTACTCTGATGACCAAATACAACATCACTCTAAAGAAGAACAAAGATGCGGCCTATAGGAACCTGGTCAATCCCGAGCTGATGGACCGACTGGAGTCGCAGATTCTTGACATCATCGTGAAGCAGAAGAAGTATCTCGACAAAGACTATTCTGCCAAACAGCTTGCAGCCGACCTCGGCACAAACTCTCGCTACATTTCCGCTGTCATCAACGTGAGGTTCAAAATGAACTACACCTCGTTCGTCAACAAGCAGCGCATCAAGGACGCCATGGTGCTCCTGGCTGGCAAGGAGAACAAGAACCTCAACATGGAAGAGATTTCCGACATGGTGGGCTTTGCCAATCGCCAGTCGTTCTATGCCTCTTTCTACCGAATCAACCAGATTACACCGCGCGAGTACAAGCTCAAGGAGTTTGCCAAGCGCGCTGAAAGGCTGAAGAAGGCGCAGGAGAAAAGGCAGCTGAAGCGTGATGACGCCGAGGTGAATCTGGCGCCGGCCGCGGCGGAGAATCCCGTTGAGACTGTCGCTGTAGCCGCAGAATGACGGAAGCCTTAGGAAGCGCTTCCTCAAAGAGGCCGGGGGGGGCATCATTCTTCAGACCTTTACTTTAAGACACAGTGGCAGCTCCACCAAGGGGGGCTGCCACTTTATCCATTATCATAAAACCACACTATGGAATTCGTTTATCAGCACGAGCGGTTCGCCGACATCCAAATGCTGCGCTACCAGTTGCCCGGATGGGAAGGCATGCCGCTGAGGAAGAAGCTCTACATCTATTATCTGAGCAAAGCCGCACTGGCCGGACGTGACATCACCTTCGACCAATTCGGCAAGTACAATCTCAAAATACGCGTTTGCCTTGAGACTATATGGCAGCACTTTGACTTCACCGGCCATGACACCGAGCGGGAAGCCCTGCACGAGTATCTGCGGCGCGTATGGTTCTCCCACGGCATCTACCACCATTACGGGTGCGGAAAGTTCATGCCCCGGTTCTCCAAGTCCTGGTTTGCCGATGCCCTGCGGCGGGTGGAGGGCTACCTGCCGACAGGAATCGGGGCCGAGATGATGCTGGCCGAGATTGGCGAGGTGATGTTCAATCCCGAGGTTCTGCCCAAGCGGGTGAACAAGGCCAACGGCGAGGACCTGGTGAAGACCTCGGCCTGCAACTTCTATGAGAATGTCGGCCAAGAGGAGGTGGAGCACTTCTATGCCTCGAGGCGGACAGGCTCGCTGGAAGAGCCTTCGTGGGGACTGAACTCCAAACTCGTGAAGACGCGCGATGGAAAGCTGGAGGAACAGGTCTGGTGCTTGCAAGGACTGTACGCTGAAGCCATCTCCAAGATCGTGGTATGGCTGAGCATGGCGGCAAGGTACGCCGAGAATGAACGGCAGAAGAGGGTTCTCGCGCTGCTCATGGACTATTACCGCACGGGCGACCTCAGGACCTTTGACAAGTTCTCCATAGAATGGCTCAAGGAGCAGGAGGGCGACGTGGATTTCATCAATGGCTTCATCGAGGTGTATGGCGACCCCCTGGGGCTGAAGGGTACGTGGGAAGGCCTCGTGGAGTACAAGGACCATGAGGCCACGCGCCGCACGCGACTCATCAGCGACAACGCCCAATGGTTTGAGGACCATTCGCCGGTGGATGCGAGATTCAAGAAGAAGAGAGTGACGGGCGTCTCGGCCAACGTGGTTTGTGCGGCCATGTTGGGCGGCGACGAATATCCCTCCACGGCAATAGGAATCAACCTGCCCAACGCCGACTGGATCCGCGCCCGCTATGGCTCAAAGAGTGTGAGCATAAGCAACATCACCCACGCCTACAACGAGGCTTCGCGGGGCAATGGCTTCTTGGAGGAGTTTGCCATCGACGAGGCTACGCTGAAGAGCGTCAGGAAGTGGGAGGTCATGACCGATGAGCTGCACACCGACCTCCACGAATGTCTGGGCCATGGCAGCGGACAGCTTCTTCCCGGCACCGACCCCAATGCGCTCAAGGCCTACGGCAACACGATAGAGGAGGCGCGTGCCGATTTGTTCGGACTCTACTATATCGCAAGCCCGAAGCTCATCGACCTGGGACTGTTGGCCGACAGCCGTGCCTTCGAAGCCCAGTATTATGCCTATATGATGAATGGGCTCATGACCCAGTTGGTGCGCATCGAACCCGGCAACAAGATAGAGGAGGCCCACATGCTCAACCGCTCGCTCATCGCTCATTGGGCGGCCGACACGAATCCCGAAGTGGTGAGGTTGGTGGAGCGGGGCGGCAAGCATTATGTCGACATCACCGACTACAATGCCCTCCGTCAGGTCTTCGCCCGCCAGCTGGCCGAGATCCAGCGCATCAAGAGCGAGGGCGACTACATCGCAGCGCGCGACTTGGTGGAGCGTTATGCCGTGGGCGTGGACCCTCAGCTCCACAGCGAGGTGAGGCAGCGCTACAAGCGTCTCAACATCGCTCCCTACAAAGGATTCCTCAATCCCAAGTTCACGCTTGTGGAGGATAATGGAGAGCCGGTGGATGTGGAAGTGAGCTACGACGAGAGTTACGATGAGCAGATGCTGCGCTACAGCAGAGACTACGGCACATTGATATAAACAGAGACTACCCTACATTATTATATTAGGAAGATGGACGAAAAAACCAACAATCAGCTGAAGGCCATCAAGCAGTCGTTTAGACTCATGATGAATGGCGAAGCCTCACGCTCCATGCGTGAGAAGGGTGTGGAATACAAGTTGAATTGGGGTGTCACCCTGCCCCAGCTCAAACAGATGGCGGCGGAGTGGGATAAGGATTACGAACTTGCCATAGCCCTTTGGAAAGAGGACATCCGCGAGTGCAAGATCCTGGCCACGCTGCTGATGCCCGCCGACAGGATGCCGCAAGAGGTGGCGGAGATATGGATGGAGCAGACCCGCTCACAGGAAATGGCCGAGATGCTGGCCTTCAACCTCTTCCAGCATCTTGCCTATGCGCCCGATTTGGCCTACCGATGGATTGCCAACGGGGAGGACCTGTATCAGATCTGCGGCTACAACATCCTCTCCCGCCTGTTCATGAAAGGCCAGGAACCCAACGAGCGGGGAATCAACGAGTTTATAGACCAGGCACAGGCGGCGCTGCAGGGCGGAAGCTATGGCGTCAGGCATGCCGCCATGAACTGTGCCATGCGATTTGCGGAGATGAACGGGCAATACGAGAGAATCGTCACAAAGGCGTTGGGCATCTGATTTTTTAGAGCCAACCTTTGGATATTTCTTTGTTAAAAACTTGGGCATATCCAAAAATAATAGTAATTTTGCACAAATTAAAACAGAAAGTTTCATTTATTCTAAATTCAAATGAAGAGAATTCTCGTCCCTTTAGTCGCGATGGCAGTCATCTTGCTCTTAGGAAGCTGCAAGTCGTCAAAGTATGTCCCTTATTTTCAGAATGCTGACACAATCAGCCTGGCGGCGTCACGCATGCTCTACGATGCCAAGATCATGCCCAAGGACCAACTCACCATCACGGTGATAACGACCGACCCCCAGGCTTCGGCACCCTTCAACCTCTCTGTGACCAATACCGTGGGAACGAGTGGCCAGCTCTCATCTGGTGGCGGTTCGCTGCAAGGCTACTTGGTGGACAACACCGGCTACATCAATTTCCCCGTGATAGGCAAAATCCATGTGGCGGGACTCACCAAAGGACAATGCGAGGACTTGATACTCTCCAAGTTGAAACCTTATCTCTCTGAGCAAGAAAAGCCGGTGGTGACCGTGCGCATGGCCAGCTACCGTGTGACGGTGCTCGGTGAGGTGGGGCATCCTTCGGTGGTGCCGGTAAGCACAGAGAAGATGAGCGTGCTTGAGGCCATCGCGCAGGCAGGAGACCTCACCATCTATGGCCAGCGCAACAACGTGATGCTGATTCGTGAGGACGCGGCGGGCGAGAAGCATGTCTACAGGCTCAACCTCAACGACGCCAACCTGTTCAACTCGCCTTATTATTACCTGCAGCAGAACGACATCATCTATGTCCAGCCCAACGGCGTAAAGGCCAAGAACTCAGACATCGGCACCTCCACCACACTGTGGATGTCGTTCGTGAGTATCGCCATCTCAATCGCCTCGTTTGTCGTGAACGTCTTGAACTGAGATTATTGGGGGAAGAGATAAACACAACTCGTATTTAATCATGAAAATGAAGGAATGTTGATGAATTGGTAGAAATAGCAGTCTGTCATCGTTCTTTCATTTTTTTTATATTTTAAAACCAAGCAGAAAGGAATCTGTTATCTGTATGGAACAGGGAATACATGAGGACTGTGGCGTGGCGATGGTTCGCCTGCTGAAGCCACTCGATTATTATCAGAAAAAATACGGCACGTGGATGTACGGCCTCAACAAGCTCTATCTGATGATGGAGAAACAGCACAACCGCGGCCAGGAGGGTGCGGGCGTGGCCTGTGTGAAGCTTGATGCGGAACCCGGCAATGAGTATATGTTCCGCGAGAGGGCCGAGGGAGCCAACGCCATCACCGAAATCTTCAACACCATCCACAAGAGTTATATCCCGGTGCTGAACGACACCCGTCTGGATGAGAGTCAAAAGGTGCGCCAGTTTCCCTACGCGGGAGAACTCTATATGGGACATCTGCGCTATTCCACAACGGGAAAGAGCGGCCTGAAGTATGTCCATCCCTTCTTGCGCCGCAACAACTGGAAAGCCAAGAACCTCTGCCTCTGCGGCAACTTCAACATGACCAACATTGATGAGATCTTTGACAAGATAACCAGCCAGGGTCAATGCCCGCGCATCTACAGCGACTCCTACATCATGCTTGAGCTGATGGGGCATCGGCTGGACCGCGAGGTGGAGCGCAACTTTGTTGAGGCCAAGGACAAGGGGCTGGAGGGTCTCGACATCACCCGCTACATCGAGGACCACGTGAGGATGAGCAACGTGCTCAAGACCTCCATGAGGGACTTCGACGGCGGCTATGTGATGTGCGGCCTGACGGGGTCGGGCGAGATGTTCTCCATCCGCGACCCATGGGGAATCCGCCCTGCGTTCTACTTCATGAACGATGAGATTGTCGCCCTGGCCAGTGAGCGCCCTGTGCTTCAAACCACGTTCGACCTCGAATGCGACGACGTAAAGGAGCTGCAGCCAGGCAACGCCCTGTTGGTGAAGCGCGACGGCTCATGCGCCATCGAGCAGATCTTTGAGCCCAAGGAGAATGCCGCCTGCTCATTTGAGCGCATCTACTTCTCGCGCGGTAGCGACCGCGACATCTACAAGGAGCGCAAGAAACTCGGCGAACAGCTCACCATGCCCGTGCTTAAGGCTGTGGGATATGACACCACGCACACCGTCTTCTCCTTCATCCCCAACACGGCGGAAGTGGCCTTCTATGGCCTCACCCAGGGATTCAAGCGCTATGTGCACGAGCAGAAAATCAAGGCCGTCCTTGATTTGGGCCACATCCCTACGGCGGAGGAGCTCCACGAGATCATCACCGCCCAAACCGTGCGTACGGAGAAAGTGGCCTGGAAGGACATCAAGTTGCGCACCTTCATCACTGAGGGCAACTCGCGCAACGACCTCGCCAGCCACGTCTACGACATCACCTACGAGAGCCTGGTGCCTTATGAGGACAACCTTGTGATCATCGACGACTCCATCGTGCGTGGCACAACGCTAAAGGAGAGCATCCTGCGCATCCTCGACCGGCTGCATCCCAAGAAGATGGTGGTCGTGTCCTCTGCGCCCCAGATCCGCTATCCCGACTATTATGGCATAGACATGGCCCGGCTGGAGGAGTTCTGCGTGTTCCGCGCCGCCATAGCCCTGCTGCTCGACCAGGGCCGGGAAGACTTCATCCGCAAGGTTTACGACGACTGCAGGGCTGAACTCAAGAAGCCCAAGGCAGCCATGCGCAATTGCGTGCGCGACATCTACGAGCCTTTCACCGTGGACGAGATCAATTCCAAAATAGTGGAAATGCTTCGTCCCGAGGGAGTCTCCACGCCGATTGAGATTGTCTACCAGAGCTTAGAGGGATTGCGCAAAGCCATCCCCAATCACCGTGGCGACTGGTATTTCACCGGCAAGTACCCCACACCCGGCGGAACCAAATGCTGCATACAGGCATTCGTGAAATACTTTGAGAACGTTTATCAGCAATTCAAAGAAAACTACCATACAAAATGAGAAACGTAACTTTAGTCTTATCTGATGGTACGACCTTCAAAGGCAAGTCCTTTGGCTACGACAAGCCTGTTGCAGGTGAGGTTGTCTTCAATACGGCCATGATGGGTTACCCCGAGAGCCTGACCGACCCCTCGTATGCAGGACAGCTTATGACGCTCACTTATCCTCTCGTGGGCAACTACGGAGTGCCGCCCTTCACATTCGCGCCCAACGGATTGCCCAACTTCATGGAGAGCGACAAAATCTATGCCTCGGCCATCATCGTGGCCGACTACAGCGAGCAATATTCCCACTGGAACGCCAAGGAGAGCCTTGCCGACTGGCTCAAGCGTGAGCACGTGCCAGGCATCACGGGCATCGACACCCGCGAGCTGACCAAGGTGTTGCGCTCCCACGGAGTCATGATGGGAAAGATCATCTTCGACGATGAGCCCGACAATGTACCAGAGGCCGCCTACGAGGGAGTCAACTTTGTGGACAAGGTGAGCTGCAAGGAGATTATCCGTTACAACGAGGGGGCCGGCCGGAAAGTGGTTCTCGTCGACTGCGGTGTCAAGGCCAACATCATCCGCTGCCTGATCAACCGCGGCGTGGAGGTGGTGCGCGTGCCTTGGAACTATGACTATACTGATATGGACTACGACGGACTCTTCCTTGCCAATGGCCCCGGCGACCCCGACACTTGTTCCGACGCCGTAGACATCATCCGCAAGCAGATGAGCATGAGCCGCAAGCCCATCTGCGGCATCTGCATGGGCAACCAACTCTTGGGCAAGGCGGCGGGCGCCACCATCTACAAGCTGAAGTATGGCCACCGTTCCCACAACCAGCCTGTGCGCCTTGTCGGTACAGACAAGTGCTACATCACCTCGCAGAACCATGGCTATGCTGTCGACTCCAAAACGTTGGGCAGCGACTGGGAGGAACTGTTCGTCAACATGAACGACGGCTCCAACGAAGGTATCCACCACAAGACGAACCCCTGGTTCACTTCCCAGTTCCATCCCGAGGCCTGCTCCGGCCCCGTCGACACGATGTTCATGTTCGACAGGTTCGTGGCGGCGCTCAACAAATAAGGTTTCCCACATAATTATATCGACTATCCAAGATGAAAGAACATAATATTAAAAAGGTATTGTTGTTGGGTTCGGGCGCCTTGAAGATTGGAGAGGCCGGCGAATTCGACTATTCCGGCTCTCAGGCTCTGAAGGCTTTGCGTGAGGAGGGCATACAGACGGTTCTCATCAACCCCAATATTGCCACCGTGCAGACTTCGGAGGGCGTGGCCGACAAGATATATTTCCTTCCCGTACAACCTTATTTCGTGGAGCGGGTCATCAAGAAGGAGCAGCCCGACGGCATCCTCCTCTCCTTTGGAGGGCAGACCGCGCTCAACTGTGGCGTGGAGCTCTACAAGAGCGGAGTGCTTGAGAAATACAACGTGCGCGTGCTCGGCACGCCCGTCCAAGCCATCATGGACACCGAGGACCGCGAGCTTTTCGTGGAGCGGCTCGATGAGATTCATGTCAAGACCATCAAGAGTGAGGCCTGCGAGAACATCGAGCAGGCTCGCAAGGCCGCTTCCGACCTCGGCTATCCCGTCATCGTGCGTGCTGCTTACGCCCTCGGCGGCTTGGGTTCAGGCTTCGCCGACAATGTGGACGAGCTCAACACGCTCTGCGAGAAGGCCTTCTCTTTCTCGCCCCAGGTGCTCGTGGAGAAGAGTCTGAAAGGCTGGAAGGAGATTGAGTATGAGGTGGTGAGAGACCGCTATGACAACTGCATCACGGTGTGCAACATGGAGAACTTCGACCCTTTGGGCATCCACACCGGCGAGAGCATTGTCGTCGCCCCCTCGCAGACCCTCACCAACAGCGAATACCATAAGCTCCGCGCGCTGTCCATCGAGATTGTGCGCCATATCGGAATCGTAGGCGAATGCAATGTGCAATATGCTTTCGACCCGAAGAGCGAGGACTACCGCGTGATTGAGGTCAATGCCAGGCTGAGCCGCTCTTCGGCCCTCGCCTCAAAGGCCACGGGTTATCCCTTGGCCTTCGTCGCCGCCAAGTTGGGCATCGGATATGGACTCTTCGAATTGAAGAACTCCGTCACCAAGACCACTTCTGCATTCTTTGAGCCTGCGCTCGACTATGTGGTGTGCAAGATTCCACGTTGGGACCTGAGCAAGTTCCGTGGAGTGGACAAGGAGTTGGGTTCCTCCATGAAGTCGGTAGGCGAGGTGATGGCCATTGGCCGCACCTTCGAGGAGGCCATCCAGAAGGGCATGCGCATGATAGGCCAAGGCATGCACGGCTTTGTGGAGAACAAGGAACTCGTGATTCCCGACATCGACGCAGCCCTGCGCGAACCCACCGACAAGCGCGTCTTCGTGATTTCCAAGGCCATGCACCGGGGCTACACCATCGACCAGATACACGAGCTCACCAAGATAGACAAGTGGTTCCTCTACAAGCTCAAGCACATCATCGACATCGACGAGCAGCTGAAGAAGTGCACCAGCATCAACGTCCTCGACAAGGAACTCCTCCGCACGGCGAAAGTCTATGGCTTCACCGATTTCCAGATAGCGCGCGCCGTGGGCTTGGAGCAGGAGCTGCACAATATGCACAAGGCCCTTCTCGTGGTCCGCAACCTGCGCAAGAGCCTGGGCATTCTCCCCGTGGTGAAGCAGATAGACACGTTGGCAGCCGAATATCCCGCCCAGACCAACTATCTCTATGTCACCTACAATGGCGTGAAGAGCGACATCGAATTCCTCAACGACAAGCGCAGCATCATCGTGCTTGGGTCGGGAGCCTACCGCATTGGCTCCTCTGTGGAGTTCGACTGGTGCGGCGTCCAAGCCCTCAACACCATCCGCAAGCAGGGCTACCGCTCCATTATGATCAACTACAATCCCGAGACCGTGTCGACCGACTATGACATGTGCGACCGTCTCTATTTCGATGAGCTTACCTTCGAGCGTGTGATGGACATCATCGAACTGGAGAATCCCCATGGTGTCATCGTCTCCACGGGAGGCCAGATACCCAACAACCTCGCCATGCGCCTCGACGAGCAGAATGTTCCTATTCTGGGCACTTCCGCCAAGGATATCGACAACGCCGAGGACAGGGCCAAGTTCTCTTCGATGCTCGCCCGCAACGGCATCAACCAGCCCGAGTGGAGTGCGCTGACGAGCATGGAAGACATCGACCAGTTTGTCGACCGCGTGGGATTCCCCGTCTTGGTGCGTCCCTCCTACGTGCTTTCCGGCGCTGCGATGAACATCTGCTCCAACAAGGACGAGCTCACCCGCTTCCTCCAGCTGGCCGCCAATGTGAGTGAGGACCACCCCGTGGTCGTCTCCAAATTCATTGAGAATGCCAAGGAGATAGAGATGGATGCCGTGGCCCGCAACGGTGAGATTCTCGCCTACGCCATTTCGGAGCATATCGAGTTTGCGGGAGTGCATTCCGGCGACGCCACCATCCAGTTCCCGCCACAGAAGCTCTATGTGGAGACCGTGCGCCGCATCAAGCGCGTCAGTCGTCAGATAGCCAAGGAACTCCATATCTCCGGCCCTTTCAACATCCAGTATATGGCGCGCGAGAATGACATCTTGGTCATTGAGTGCAACCTGCGTGCCAGCCGTTCCTTCCCGTTTGTGAGCAAGGTCTTGAAAATCAACCTCATCGACCTGGCAACAAAGGTGATGCTGGGCGTCCCTGTGGAGAAGCCCAGCAAGAACCTGTTCGACCTCGACTATGTGGGCATCAAGGCCAGCCAGTTCTCGTTCAACAGACTGCAGAAGGCCGACCCCGTGTTGGGTGTGGACATGAGTTCCACCGGCGAGGTGGGCTGCTTGGGCGACGACACCAACCAGGCCTTGCTCAAGAGCATGCTCTCCGTCGGGCAGAGCATTCCCAAGCACACTGTGCTGCTCTCCACGGGTGGGGCCAAGCAGAAAGCGGAGATGCTGGAGCCGGCCAAGACGCTCATCCATCATGGCTATGAGCTCTACGCCACACCCGGCACGAGCAAGTTCCTCACGGAGAACGGCATCGCCAACACGTGTGTCTACTGGCCATCGGATGGCGACAGGCAGCCCCAGGCCCTGTCGCTTCTGCACGCCAAGAAAATCGACATGGTGGTCAACATCCCCAAGGACCTCACGCCCCACGAGCTTACCAATGGCTACATGATTCGTCGCGCGGCCATCGACCTCAATGTGCCGCTCATCACCAACAGCCGTCTTGCCGCCAGTTTCATCAATGCTTTCTGCACGCTGACGCTCGACGACATCGACATCAAGAGTTGGGACGAATACAAATGATGGAAGATTCTCCGTGAGGCCCGCGCCTCCGAAGGCCCGCAATGGCAAAGTTGGACAACCAATAAGAAAAGGGACGGCGCAGTTAGCCGTCCCTTTTCTGGTTCTTTGAACTTATGGGTTATTATTGCTGTCCGCAGAACTTTTTTGATTGTGCAGGATTAGGGCTGACACTTCTCACGAGGTATCAGCCCTTTTTTGCATACCTTGTGGTTTGCCGTCGCACATCCAAGTTGTGTGACAACTGCACACAGCAGCAGGACAACCTACGCACAGCAACAGTCCAGTCAACACGCAACTCAGACAAGGGAAGTGGGAAAAAGTAATGTTTTTTTTGTTAGTTTAAGGAAATATTCCTAACTTCGCACTCTATTAGTCATTAAGTAAATAAAGACAGTCATGCTTCATACCACACAATGCGAGAAGATTCCCGCCTTTGGCTTTGCCGACACCAAACCCCACTACGAATTGCTCGACGGGCTGCGCGGCGTCGCTGCCCTGCTTGTCGTCTTCCACCACATCTTTGAGGGCTATGCCTTTGCCGGTTCCGTCAATGGCGTTGGCGACGGCATCATCGCCCACCTCAACCATGGCTATCTTGCGGTGGATTTCTTCTTCCTGCTCTCAGGTTTTGTCATTGGCTATGCCTACGACGACCGTTGGCAGCGAGGCTTTACGTTGAGCGACTTCTTCCGCCGTCGCCTCATCCGCCTCCATCCCATGGTGGTGTTTGGCGCAGTGGTGGGTCTTGTGTGTTTCCTCCTCCAAGGTTGCGCGCATTGGGACGGCAGCCGCGTCTCCGTGTCCATGGCCATGCTCGCCCTTTTGGCAGCCATGTTCATGATTCCGGCTTGGCCAGGTTGTCCCTACGAGGTGAGGGGCAACGGCGAGATGTTCCCGCTCAATGGCCCGGCATGGTCGCTGTTCTTTGAGTACATAGGCAACATCCTCTATGGTCTTCTTGTCCATCGCCTCTCCACCCGCATGCTGACAGCCGTCACCGCATTGTTGGGTGTGGCCTTGGTATGGATGACCGTCGGCGACTTTGTTGGGTCGGGCATGTTTGGCGTAGGCTGGACGCTCGACGGAGTAAACTTTTGGGGAGGCTTGGTGAGGATGCTTTTTCCCTATTCCCTTGGCATGCTCCTTTCCCGCCGCTTCCGTCCCGTCAGGGTGAGGGGCGCCTTTTGGTTGGCCACGGTCGTCATGGCGGCTTTGTTTATGGTGCCTTACATTCCCGGCAAGTCGCCTGTGTGCTGGAATGGAGTGTATGAGGCCGTTTGCATCATCATCGTTTTCCCTGTCTTGCTTTGGCTCGGCGCTTCCGATAGGACAGCCGGCAAGCGCCAGACCGCTATGTTCCGTCTCTTGGGCGACCTCTCTTATCCGCTCTACATCGTACACTATCCGCTGTTCTATCTCTTTTATTCCCACCTTATCCACACTGGCACTTACACCTTAGGCCAGAGCCTGGGCTATGCCTCGCTCACCGTGGCTGGCAGCATTGCCTTGGCATGGGTGGCACTGCATTTCTACGACATTCCCGTGCGCCGCTGGCTCACTACTTTGACGAAGAAATCAAAGTGAATGAGCTGAAGACATGGTATGGGGTCTCTGTTCAGCGAATGTTGCTTTTGTCACAACAACAATGTTTTTCAACGAATTACCCGAATTGCTCGAATGTGTATTCTATTTATTCGTTGAAACAATAATGATTGGGGGTATACGCGAGGGTTATGGCGTGAGATTCGTTGAATGGTTACGGCATGGGGTAGGGGGAGATTCCAAATGGGGCATGGTATAAAAAAGCCAACTCCCAAGCTTTTTCACAAAAGTTTGGGAGTTGTGATACCTGAATCTAAATCTTAAAACCTAATAACCAAAAACTAAAAACCTATATAAAAACAATCTATTAACCTTAAACCTATTGAACTAAAAACCTATTCTAATTTGTGTTAGCCCCGTTGGGCTTTCTTTTCTTTTGACACTGCAAAGGTAGCAACTATTTTCTTTCGCCCCAACATTTTCCATCAAAAAAACATTGAATATGCGTGTGTTCTTGACGCAAATCAAGCGGATTGTGTGCGAACACGCCGATTTGTGCTTATTGGGTGCTCCACAAACAAACCCGCGGAACGCGGGGGCGAGGCCCACTTGCGTTCCACGGGTCGACAGGCATGTTCTCTTCTCTAAATGATTGCCGTTGTTTTCAGGGGCTTATACCTTGGGGGGATTCTTGCGTTCCTTCTCCGATATGAAGCCGTGGCGGTAGGCATAGAGGAGTTCCTCCAAGGCATCAATCTGCATTTTCAGTTCCTTGCCCTTGTCGGTGTCGGCCACGCGCAGCCTGTGCTGGTTCATTTCCACAATCTGCGTCGTGCTCTTGATGTCCGTTCCCTTGTTGATGGCGTCCTCGGCCGAGGTGAAAGGCTCGTGCTGCACCAGCTGGAAGCCCCGCGAGTGGTAGACCAGCGTGTAGCCCGCAATGCCCGTCTCCTTGTGGTAGGCCTGCGAGAATCCGCCGTCGATCACCATCAGTTTTCCATTGGCCTTGATGGGATTCTCGCCGCTCACCACATGCACGGGGACGTGGCCGTTGATGATGTGGCGGTTGGGTCCCGTCACTCCAAACTCGTCCATAATCATCTCGGCGGTCTCTTCTTTCTCGCGCAGCGAGAAGTAGTAGCCCTTTTTCTCCTTGTGGGTCTCCTTTTCCTTGAGGAAGTAGCGTTCGAAGGTTGCCATCTTGGCCTTGTCGAACAGTGGGCTGTCGGGTCCGCACCAAAGGTAGAGGAAATAGTCGATGGCGTATTGGTGGAACTTGTCGTTCTCCTCGCTGCTTGTCTGGAAAGCCGTGCGCACCATCATACCTATATTATATAGCAGTTCCTGGCCTTTGTATGCCATGCCGGGATAGATTTCCACCGTGCGCAGCGATCCGTCGGCATTGAGTGGTATGGAGGCGTGGTAGAGCAGGTTTTGGTTCACCACGCGGTACATGCACCCGTGGCGCAGCATCAGCTGTATGTGCTCGTGGAACTTCTCGCTCATGGCGAAGCTGTGGTGCAGCCGCTCCACCAGGCTCTTCTCCTCGGGCGTGAGCTCGTTGGGATTCTTCGGGTCGATGGTGGGGAAGTAGCAGGATGTGAGTTTGTATTCCACCTCGTCCACTTTCACCGTTCCCCTCTGGAAGTCGATGGTGTCGAGCAGCTTGCGGTTGTCCATGTGCCATCCCGGGTGTCGGGTTATCATGGCGGCTTCAAGCTTCCACTGTATCACGCTGATGGCCTTGTGCATACGGGCCAAGAGCAGTTTGTTTTTCTCGTCGAGGGGGTCTTCCTTGGTTATCTTGGGCATGAACTCCACGCAGGGGTCGTCGCCGTAGGTGTCCATGGCGAAGGTTGCCAGCTGGATGAAGTTGATGCCGTAGCCGTCCTCCAGCGTCTCCATGTTGGCATAGCGCAGGGCTATGCGAATGACGTTGCACATGCAGGCGTCGTTGCCGGCGGCCGCTCCCATCCACAGGATGTCGTGGTTGCCCCAGGTGATGTCCCAAGTGTGGTAGCTCTTGAGCGTGTCCATCACGATGTGGGCGCCCGGCCCGCGGTCGTAGATGTCGCCGAGGATGTGGAGTTGGTCTATGCTGAGCCGCTGAATCACGCTGCACAGGGCGATGATGAAGTCGTCGGCGCGGCCGGTGGATATGATGGTCTTGATGATGGCGCTCACGTAGTCGGCCTTGTCCTTGTCTTCCGAATGCTCGTGGAGGAGCTCCTGGATGATGTAGGAGAAGTCGATGGGGAGCGACTTGCGCACCTTCGAGCGGGTGTACTTGCTCGACACGTCGCGGCACACGTCCACCAAGTGGTGGATGGTGATGTGGTACCAGTCCTTGATGTCGCTCTCCTGCTGCTTCACCAATTCCAGCTTCTGCTCGGGATAGTAGATGAGCGTGCAGAGCTCACGCTCCTCATTGGCCCTGAGGGTGTCGCCAAAGAGGTCGTGCACCTTGCGCTTGATGTTGCCCGAGGCGTTTTTCAGCACGTGCTGGAAAGCCTCGTATTCGCCGTGGATGTCGGCCAAGAAATGCTCCGTGCCTTTTGGCAGGTTGAGGATGGCACTGAGGTTGATGATTTCAGTACTGGCGTCGGCAATAGTCGGAAACGACTGCGAGAGCAATTGCAGATACCGTTCGTCCTTTTGTAAATCGTACTGGCTGTTACTCATAGAACCGATTCTTTTGGGTTGATGGTTAGTTTGTATATAGGTGAATAACGTTGAAATTCCTGTTTCATTATATATATAAGGAGAAATTTGTCATTTCTTGGTTCCTGCACCGTTGTTTCTTGTGTCATCTGTTTGTGTGAACAACCGCTTCTACACAGTGTGACGGTCTGTCCAACTTGTGTGGCGGTTGTTCTACTGTTGTGTGACGGTTGTTCTACTGTTGTGTGACGATTGTTCTACTGTTGTGTGACGATTGTTCTACTGTTGTGTGTCAGCTGTCACACAACATGAAGAGGCAATCCCTGTCGTTTGATGAATGCCGGGAAAGAGTGTTTCAGCGCAAAGAATCATAAAAAATACAGGGAATGGTCGTGCTTAAAAATATTTTTTATATCTTTGCAACTTGATATAACGTTATACGATAACACAATTTATTTGATTTCCAATGAAACAATACAAGCTTGTGAACAATATCATAGGTTGGCTGACGTTTGTTATCGCCGCCTTTGTCTATTGTTCAACCATTGAACCCACGGCGTCCTTTTGGGACTGCCCCGAGTTTATCGTGACAGGCTACAAGTTGGAGATCGGCCACCCGCCGGGCTCGCCGTTCTTCATGCTTACAGCCAATCTCTTCTCACTGTTTGTCAGCGACCCGTCGATGGTGGCGAAGATGGTCAACACGATGAGCGCCCTGCTCTCGGCCACCACCATCCTCTTCCTGTTCTGGACCATTACGCACCTCACGCGTAAGCTCATCCTGAAGAGTTGGGACGAACTGAACCTTACCAAGCTCATTGCCATCGAGGCCAGCGGTTTGGTGGGCGCGCTGATCTACACCTTCTCCGACACTTTCTGGTTCTCGGCCGTTGAGGGTGAGGTCTACGCCTATTCGTCGGCGTTCACGGCCATTGTGTTCTGGCTCATCCTCAAGTGGGAAGACCATGCCGACGAGCCCCACAGCGACCGTTGGCTTGTGCTCATCGCCTATATGATGGGTCTGAGCATTGGCGTGCACCTGCTCAACCTGCTGTGCATCCCCGCCATCGTGCTGGTCTACTGCTATCGCCGGTTCCCCACTGTGGAGACCAAGGGCTCGCTTGTGGCTCTGTGCATCAGCTTCGTCATCTTGGCCGCCGTGCTTTACGGCGTGGTTCCCGGCATCATCACTGTGGGTGGATGGTTTGAGCTGTTCTTCGTCAACACCCTCGGTATGTCGTTCAATACGGGTACCATTATCTATATCGTGCTGTTGGTGGCCTCTGTGGTATGGGCCATCTTCGAGAGCTACACCGCCCAGAGCAAGCTGCGCGAGAACATTTCGTTCATGCTCGCCTTCGCCCTCTTGGGCATCCCCTTCTATGGCTTCGGCTGGAGGGCCGTTGTGACGGGTGTTGTGATCCTCGCCATCCTGTGGTGGCTGCTCAACTTTAAGCGCACGGTGGAGAAGAAGAAGCGCTACGTCGTCTCGTCGCGCATCAAGAACACCACCTTGCTCTGCATGTTGATGTTGATGATTGGCTATTCGAGCTACACCATTGTGGTGATCCGCTCCACTTCCAATCCTCCCATGGACCAGAACTCGCCCGAGGACATCTTCTCCCTTGGCCGCTATCTGAGCCGTGACCAGTATGGCTACCGCCCGCTGTTCTATGGCCAGACCTACGCTTCGGAGTACAAGATGGGTCCCGTCAACGCCGACGGATATGCCACTCCCGAGTTCACCGATGGCGCTCCCATCTACAACCGCACGGAGAAGCGCTCGGCCAATGAGAAGGACTCCTACTACGTGTCGGGCCACAACAGCCAGGTGAAGTTTGAGCAGAACGTGTTCTTCCCCCGTATGTACTCGGCCCAGCATGCCGGCCTCTATCCCGGATGGGTGGGCGGCATCACGGGCAGGCAGGTGCCCAGCGTCTACCATCCCGGAGAGACCATCACCATCCCCACGGCGTGGGAGAACCTGAAGTTCTTCATCAGCTATCAGTGCAACTGGATGTACTGGCGCTACTTCATGTGGAACTTTGTGGGTCGTCAGAACGACATCAAGAGCGACGGCGAGTTGGAGCATGGCAACTGGATCTCGGGCATCAAATGGCTCGACGACGCCCGCCTGGGCGACCAGAGCAAGCTGCCCGACGAGCTGCAGCACAACAAGGGACACAACGTGTTCTATGCCCTGCCCTTCCTCTTGGGCATCATCGGCCTGTTCTGGCAGGCCTGGCGCGGCCGTCGCGGCATACGCCAGTTCTGGGTGGTGTTCTTCCTGTTCTTCATGACGGGCTTGGCCATCGTGTTCTATCTGAACCAGACACCCAACCAGCCGCGCGAGCGCGACTATGCCTACGCCGGCTCGTTCTATGCCTACGCCATCTGGTGTGGAATCGGCGTGGCGGCCATCATCGACTTGGTGAAGAAATACTTGAAGCAGAGCAATGTCGTCGTGGCCAGCATCGTTTCGCTGCTGTGCCTTTTGGTGCCCATACAGATGGCCAGCCAGACTTGGGACGACCACGACCGCAGCAACCGCTACACCTGCCGCGACTTCGGAGCCAACTACTTGCGTTCGCTCACGGGCAAGAACCCAATCATCTTCACCAATGGCGACAACGACACCTTCCCGCTCTGGTACAACCAGGAAGTGGAGGGCGTGGGCACCGACGCCAGGGTGTGCAACCTGAGCTACCTCAATACTGATTGGTACATCGACCAGATGAAGCGTCCCGCCTACGGCTCGCCGGCCCTGCCTATCAGTTGGCCGCGCATCGACTATGTGGAGGGCACCAACGACCAGCTGCGCGTGAATCCCGACATGAAGCAACAGTTGAGGGAACTCTACAAGAGCGACCCCGAGGACGCCAAGAAGATTTTCGGCGACGACCCCTTCGAGCTGAAGAACGTGATGAAATACTGGGTGCGCAACGACTTCACGCCCGAGCAGCGCCAGCTGATACACGACGTGCTGGGCTATGACAACAACGACATCAGCAGCAACCTGCACTGTGTGCCTTCCGACACGCTCTACATGACGATAGACAAGGACGCCGTAAGGAAGAGCGGCATGCTGATGGCCCTCGACAGCATTCCCGACAAGATGCTGATTTCGCTCAGCGGCCACAACTATTTGGGCAAGAGCGACCTGATGATGCTGGAGATTATCTCCAACAGCAACTGGACGCGTCCCGTGTATGTGGCCACGACAGTGGGAGAGGACAACTTCATGAACCTTGGCGACAACTTTGTGCAGCAGGGTCTGGCCAACCGTATCACGCCCTTCACCACGCGCCTCGACGGAGCCCAGCGCTTCGACGCCGAGAAAACCTACGACGCTGTGATGAAACGGTTCAAGTATGGCAACCTGAGCCATCCCGGCCTCTACATCGACGAGACCACGATGGGCATGTGCTGGACCCACCGCCGCCTCCTGGCCCGTTTGGCCATGCAGTTGGCTGCGGATGGCGAGAAGCAGAAGGCCGTCAACGTGCTCAACAAGGCAGAAAAGGAGATACCCGAATACAATGTGCCACTCAACTTCATGAGTGGCGGAGCCGACATGGCCCGTGCCTGGGCCTTGGCCGGCAACATGAAGAAGGCACAGGCCTACGCCGACAAGACATGGCGCGTCGTGAGCCAGTATGTCAACTTCTATCTGTCGTTGCAGGGCAGTGCCTTCATAAACGAGCAGCAGTCGTGCTTGCAGAACTTCTACTACATGCAGGACATCTGCAACGCATACCGCATGATCAGTCCGAAGCTCTACGATGCGAAGATGCGCGAGTTTATGAGCCTCACCCAACGCTACCAGGCCAAGGGAGGCCAACTGCCAAGTCCGCAACAGTAACAGCTGAATGATCATTGAGCAACCGGCCAAATGGCTGAGGTGGATTTATCCAAAGGCGTTGTGGAGGATGGACCAGCATGAACATGCCGTCTACCTCACTTTCGACGACGGCCCCATACCCGAGTCGACGCCTTTCATCCTCAAGACGCTGAGGGATTTCGGCGTGAAGGCCACCTTCTTCATGGTGGGAGAGAACGTGCTGCGCTACCACGACCTGTACAACCAAATCCGCGAGGAGGGCCACCAGGTGGGCAACCACACGTTCAATCACATCGGAGCGTTCAAGCACTGGTCGCTGACCTACGTGATGAACGCCGAGAAGGCCAACGAGCTTATCCACGCCCACCTCTTCCGTCCGCCCCATGGCTGGATGCGCTACAGCACCTACTGGTGGCTCACGATGAAATACCGCGTCGTGATGTGGGATTTGGTGACGCGCGACTACTCCAAGTGGCTCACCGCCGAGGACGTGCTCAACAACGTGAAACGCTACGCGCGCAACGGCAGCATCATCACCTTCCACGACTCGCTGAAGAGCATCGACAAGTTGCACTACGCCCTGCCCAAGGCTCTGCAGTGGCTTAAAGACCAAGGATATGAGTTCAAGACCTTTGAATGACTGCAAGGCTGTCTCCACAGACGACCTTACGCAAAAGATAAAAGCCGAGGCGCGTCGCCTCGGCTTTTTCGCATGTGGCGTGGCCCGCGCCCAGAGGGTGTCGCCCGAGGCCGAGGCGGAGCTGCGCCGATGGCTGGAAGAGGGTAGGGAGGCCGACATGGAATATATGGCCAACTACACCGACAAAAGGCTCGACCCGCGGCTGCTCATGCCGGGAGCCAAGAGCATAGTGTGTGTGGCCCTCAATTACGCCCCGCAGCAAACGCCGGCCCAGGGCCAGTATCAGTTCGCCGCCTATGCCTTGGGCAAGGACTACCACGACATCATGAAGGAACGGCTGCGCGCATTGGCCACAGCCTTCGGCTTCGAGGATGCCCTCCACTCCCAGCGTGGCGAGGGGCTGTATAGGGCCTTTGCCGACACGGGTCCCCTGTTGGAGCGCTATTGGGCGCAACAGGCAGGGCTGGGATGGACAGGACGCAACCACCAGCTCATCATCCCCCACGCGGGGAGCATGTTCTTCTTGGGCGAGTTGCTGCTCGACGTGGAACTCCGCTACGACCAGCCCATGCGCAGCCGCTGCGGACGCTGCCACCGCTGCGTGGACAGCTGCCCCACCCA
>SAMEA3663095__coassemble_901_pt1 | contig 36040 bp, 28 predicted proteins | sample SAMEA3663095__metabat2_high_PE_012 | metagenome-assembled genome bin SAMEA3663095 (sample SAMEA3663095) | pig gut metagenome | biome: pig gut; feature: pig-associated habitat; material: faeces | place: France | collected 2012 | reverse complement strand
CGTTTTGAGACCGATAGATGCAGAAGACGACCGAAATTACATATATACATATCGGATTGGTTTTTAAACCAAATTATTAGAACCGGCCCTAATTCACAATTCATTATCGGTGTGCCATCCCCCCAGCCAGCCACACTCTTATGCTACTCACGTTGCATGGACGTGTCCCGGCAGGGTGCTCCTCATCTGAAAGTAATAAAAAGCAAGGCTGATTCTCAATCTGCTAAGAATCAGCCTTGCTTGTTTCCTACCCTTCTCCTTCAGACCCTTTCTCCATCACGTAGAATCCGGCCTCCGAGGGATGGTCAAGGAAGAGGGCATCCTTGGGTTCTTTCAGCATGAGCCAGGTAATCCAGATGTCGCCCGCTGCCGCGGCGAAGAAGATTAAGCCGAAGAGCAGCCACCACACATTGCCGTTGAACCAGGACACCACGGCGGGCACCACTCCCAATACCGCACAGGGCATCATGGCTCCGGCGATGTAGCGACCCCGGCTCATTGGTTCGGAGTAGTGGCAATAGGGTGTGAGGTATTTCCACATAAAGCCGAAGCTGACGTGGCGGAATCCTCCTTTGTTGAGCAAAGCCCACGTGAGTCCGTGCAGCCCCTCGTGTGCCAGCACGCCGATGACCACTGTCGCCAACAGCACCAAGGGGTACTTGCCTGTCGAAGCTCCAGTGGGATCGTGGATATACCATTCTGGCCACAAGAGACAGAAGGGAACGAAAAACACAAGGATAGCTCCCACGAGCAGTCCAATACTGAACACATTCATCTGTGTTATGCTGATAGTCACCTTTCTTTTTTCCATATTCTCGTTGTTCAGTGCATGTTTGTGATGTAGCCGACTTGTTTTTCTGTTATTTGATGATTTTCATCTGTCTCTTTCCCATCTTGCTTTCAGCCTGTATCAGGTAGATACCCTTTGGCAGACAGGCTATGTCCAGTTCGCAATCTTGTTGGCCCGCCCGCTGCGTAATGAGCAGCTCGCCCTTGATGGAATAGACGCGGATGGAGGTCGGAGCCGCCAGTCCGCCGACATTAAACAAATGTTTTTGCTGTATGCAAATATAGACAAAAATACCAAAAGGCCAAAGCTTTGTGCAAAGATTCTAACGTCTCTGTAGCTTTCGGCGGGGCGATGTACGTTCTGACCATACAAACGCAGGGAGCGGTATGTCGCTCCCTGAGTGGTAATGACCATGGCTTGCCTTCATTCCTGCGTGTTGGACAAAGATTTGTGGCGGCGCACGAGATAGCGGATGATGAAATAGACCAAGGCGATGGCTACAATCAGGCAGATGACCACTTTTATGTATTCACCGTATTCCAATATCTTGTCGTTGAGTTGCTCTTCAGGCACAATGTCGTGGAGATACCAGCCCAAGACGGCGAGTATGGCGTGCCATGCACCGGCGCCGATGGTGGTGTAGAGCAGGAATTTCCAATAGTTCATCTTTGCCAGTCCGGCGGGAATGGATATCAGGTGGCGAATGCCGGGAATGAGCCGTCCCGTTATGGTGGCCACCATGCCATGGTCGTCGAAGTACTTCTCGCTCTTCTCCACCTTGCTCTGATTGAGCAGGCAAAGGTGCCCCACTCGGCTGTTGGCAAACTTGTAGATGATGGGGCGTCCCAGATAGTAGCCGGCCAGATAGTTGATGGTGGCTCCAGTCATGGCTCCCAAGGTGGCGAAAAGCACCACAAGCCAAATGTTGAGGTGTCCTGCTGCAGAATGATAGGCTGCTGGGGCCACGACCAACTCGCTGGGAACGGGTACGACTGTACTCTCAAGGAGCATGAGAAGGTAAACCGTGCCGTAATTGAGGTTTGACAAAAGGGATGTTATCCAATTCATTTCCAAAATGTGTTATTTGTTACATACAATCTTCCAGTAGTCTTCCGGGCGCACGTTGTCGGGAATCTGGTCGGCGAAGACATACCCCACTTCATCGGGACAGCGGCTGCACGCTATGCGAAGGTATTTCTTGTAGTCGTCAATCTCGTTGAGGTGGAGGCAGTCGTCGGCGAGATAGGCGAATCCCATGTTCAGCTCCTCGTTTGTGGTCTGGAGGATGTAATTGTGTATGCAGTAGGAATAGTCGTAAAGCTCGCAGTCGTGGAGCGCCATGCTGATGCTGATGACCACCAAGGAGAGGGAGTTGCCGCAATACACGGCTTGGTTGAAGCAGAGCTGAGCCTCGGAGAAGCTACTGGCCAATAAGTGGAGATAGCCCTTGAAGACATACACTTGCCAACGCTCTATGTTCTTGAGGCTGAACATGCGGTCGGCCCAATGCTGCGCCTCGTCGGTCAGCTTCATCGAACTCAGACACAGGCACAGTTGCCTCTCCACCTCATAGAGGTTCTCATCGTCGTCTGTCATCTCTGCAATGGAGTCCTCCAGCATCCTGCGGGCTTTGGGGTATTGCTTCAGCGCCATGAGGACTACGGCCTGGAAAGCTGTGCCCAAAGCATGGTTGCCCACGTGGGTATATCGCTCGTAGTATTTCAGTGCTTCCTTGTAGTTGCCCAAAGTGAAGAGTCCGTTGGCCTTGTTGAGCAAGGCCTCATCGTCGTTAGGGTTGATGGCGATGCTGTATTCGCTGCTCTCGATGGAGTCGTGTACATCGTTGCGCAGGAACTGGGATGTGGCCAGCGTGTTCCAGTAAGGTGCGGAGTAGGGATCCTGGTCGAGCAGGCGGTTGAAAATCTTCTCGCTCTCCTCGTAGTGGCCGCGATAGAGGGCTATGCGTCCCTTCGCCTCCTGATAGTCGGCTTGGTCGGGCTCGTAGGAGAGGCTGAGCCAATGCTGCGCCTCGTCCATCCTGTAATAGTCGCACATCAGCAAGGCAACGTCGAGCACGAAGTCGGCCCGGTCGTCCTCATCGTCCAAATGGTCGTAGGCATCCTCCAGATACGTCTCCGCGTCTTTATATTTCCCTCTTACGAGAAGGATTTCTGCGTAGAGATAGTAGTAGTCGAGGTCGTCGGTGTCCTCTATTTGCTCCATCCAGCTCTCGGCCTTGTCGGGGTCTTTGTGGATAATCAGTTCAAAACGGGCTCTGAATACCAATGGGCGCAAGGAATGGGGGAACATGGCGATGGCCCGGTCGCACACATCCAAGGCCTCATCGTCGCGATGCTGCATGTGGTAGTATTCGGCGATGTCGGCCATGTCGTCTGAATCTAAAAATACGGAGAGGCCTTGTTGTCGGGCCTCTTCGTATTTCGCAAGCTTTTCCTTGAACTCTTTTGAGTTGAAGAACTCGTCCATGAATCTATGTTTTTGATTTGGAAACGGGAGCGCTTGCCCCCCTTATTATATATTCATATAGGAGAGCAAGGCGCGTCCGCTGATAACGTAGGGCAACAGACTATTTGCCCATTTGCTTGGCCCAGGTGTCCTTGAGCCCTACAGTCTTGTTGAACACGGGATGCCCGCTGCCGCCATCGGGGTCGGCCATGAAGTAGCCCACGCGTTGGAACTGAAGATATTCGCCGGGCTTGCGCTCTGCCGCGAATTTCTCCACATAGCAGTTGGTGAACACATGGAGGCTGTCGGGATTGAGCAGCTCGCGGAAGTCGCGCTCATCGGCGGAGGGGTTCTCCACGTTGAAGAGTCGGTCGTATTCGCGAACCTCGGCCTTGACGCAGGCGTCGGCGCTCACCCAGTGGAGGGTTCCCTTCACCTTTCGGTTGGCTCCTTCCATACCGCTCTTGCTCTGTGGGTCGTATTCGGCCTGAATCTCCGTGATGTTGCCATCGGCATCCTTTGTGCAGCCCGTGCATTTCACGATGTAGGCGTTCTTCAGTCGCACTTCCTTGCCCGGTGTCATGCGGAAGAATTTCTTGGGGGCGTCCTCCATGAAGTCTGCGCGCTCTATCCACAGATTGCGGGTGAACGTGATGGTGTGGCTTCCTGCGGTATCGTCCTCTGGGTTGTTAATGGCCTCCATTTCCTCGCTCTGTTCTTCAGGATAGTTGGTGATGACCAGCTTCACGGGGTCGAGGACGGCGCTCACGCGTGTGGCCCTCTTGTTGAGGTCGTCGCGCACGGCGGCCTCCAACAGGGCCATGTCGTTGAGGGCGTCGAATTTGGTGTAGCCAATGGATTTGATGAAGTTGCGTATGCTCTTCGGACTGTAGCCCCGGCGGCGCATGCCGCAGAGGGTGGGCATTCGTGGGTCGTCCCACCCGTTGACGAAATGCTCGTCCACGAGGGTGTGGAGCTTGCGCTTCGACATCACTGTGTAGGTGAGGTTCAAGCGGTTGAACTCTATCTGGCGGGGGCGGTAGTTGTCCATTCCTTTGGCTGCCGTTCCATCGTATTCCTTCAGGAAGTCCACGAACTTGTCGTAGAGCGGACGGTGGGGCACGAACTCAAGCGTGCAGATGGAGTGGGTCACGCCCTCGAAGTAGTCGCTCTGCCCATGGGCGAAGTCGTACATGGGATAGCAGTGCCACTTTGTGCCCGTGCGATGGTGGGGAGTCTGGATGATGCGGTAGATGATGGGGTCGCGGAAGTGCATGTTGGGATTGCCCATGTCGAGTTTGGCTCTCAGCACCATGCTTCCCTCCACTGCCTCGGGGGTGTTCATCTGCTGGAACAGGCGCAGGTTCTCCTCTACGGGACGGTCGCGATAGGGTGAGGCCACGCCGGGAGTGGTCGGCGTACCCTTCTGCTCTGCAATCTGCTCCGCGGTTTGTTCGTCTACGTAGGCCCTGCCTTGCTTGATCATCCAGATGGCAAAGTCCCACAGCTGCTGGAAATAGTCGGAGGCATAATAGATGTTCCCCCACTTGAATCCCAGCCATTCGATGTCGTTGAGGATGTTCTCAACGTATTCCGTGTTTTCCTTGCTTGGGTTGGTGTCGTCGAACCTCAGGTTGCAGACACCATTGTAGCGTTCGGCCACTCCGAAGTCCATGCAGATGGCTTTGGCATGTCCGATGTGCAGGTAGCCGTTGGGCTCCGGCGGGAACCGAGTCTGTATGCGGCCGTCGTTCTTTCCGGCGGCGAGGTCCTCTTCAACCAATTGTTCTACGAAACTCAGGCTGTGCTTCTCTTCTGTCTCAGCTTCTGTCTTCTTCGTCATAATGTATAGATGTTTGTTTTTGTGTCTTGTGCCGTTGTTGGCAAGTCTGGGCATGGCGATCCTTCCGCTCTCTGCCTTCTGCCTGTCTAATTTTCTGCAAAGATAACAAAAAGATTGGATATTGGCAGTGTGGGCTGTGCGTTTTTTATTGGTCCAGCCCGTCGTCCCCCCACCGCTCTTTGCAAAACCAAGAAGCCCGCCATCGGCATCGATTGCGCTGGCGGGCTTCGTGATTGGGCTAAAAGTCGTCCATCGTCACTTCCTTTGGACGCTTTGGAGTCTCCTTCTTCTTGGGCTCTGCCGCGGATTCCTTCTTGGTGTCAGTGGAGGTGGAGGGCGCGGCCTCTTTCTGGTTGTCGGGCGTGGCTATGGGGTTGCCATCCTCGTCCAATTCTATATCTTCGTTGATGACTTCTGTCGAGTCGTTTGTCTCCTGGTGCTTCACCGGCTGATAATAGCTTGCGCACTCATACATGTCGTTTGTGATGTCGGGGTCTTGTGGCTTCTTGAACTTCGCGCGGTACTGCTTGAAGTTCGGGTCGGCCAAGAGCGACTTGAGGAAGTAGCCACAGATGGGCAGAGCCGTGCGACTCCCCTGTCCCAATGCTCCGGTGCGGAAGTGGATGCTGCGGTACTCGCCGCCCACCCAAGCACCTACGACCAGATTGGGGCTGACACCCATGAACCAAGCGTCGGAGTGGTTGTTTGAGGTTCCTGTCTTGCCGCCCCAGTCGCAGTCGCGGAAGTCTCCCACGTAGCCGTTGAGGCTCTGCGAGGTGCCGCCGGGCTCACGCAGGCCACCCATCAGCATCTGCTGCATCAGGAAGGCACTCTTGTAGGGAACGGCCTGTTCTGTGTCGTCGGGAGCGACATACACCTCTTTGCCTTTCGAGTCTACAATCCGCGTGACGAGCACCGGGTCGTGGTGCTTTCCGTCGTTGGCGATGGTGCTGTAGGCGTCGGCCAGTTCGAGCAGGTTGACGTCGGAAGACCCCAGCGCCAATGACGGCGTGTCGTCGAGCGGACTCTGTATACCCATCTTCTGTGCCGTCTCGATGATGGAGCGAATGCCCACTTCCTGCCCCAACCTCACGGCGATGGAATTGATGCTCTTGGCGAAAGCGCTCTTCAGCGGAATGGAGTCGCCGGAGAATGAACCGTTGGCGTTGGTGGGCGTCCACGTCACTTCTTTCTTCTGGATCTTGTCGTAGACCTGCATGGAGATGTATTCGTCGCGCCGTTTGTCGCAGGGGGTGAGGCCTTGGTTCATGGCCTCCGTGTAGACAAAGAGCTTGAAAGTGGAGCCCGGCTGGCGCATGGCCTTCACCTTGTCGTATTTCCAAGTGTTGAAATCCACGTCGCCCACCCAGGCCTTCACGGCTCCCGACTGGGGCTCCATGGCGATGAAGGCGCAGTGCATGAAGTGGACCATATAGCGGATGGAGTCCATCGTCGAAAGTTCCATTTCCTTAAAGCCTTTCTCATAGTCGAACACCTTCACTTTGTGGGGCTTGTTCATATAGTATTCAACGGAATCGGGCTGTCCAGCATATCTTGCTTGGAGCATCTTGTAGGTGGGCAGTCTGTGGGCGATGTTCTCGATGAAGCCGGGAATCACCTGTCCGTTCTCATCTATCCAGCACTCGCGCTTGTTCCATGGTCCCCAATGGTTTTCAAAATTGCGCTGCACTTGCTTCATCTGTTTGATGGCTGCCTCTTCGGCATATTTCTGCATACGCGAGTCGAGTGTTGTGTAGATTTTCAGCCCGTCGGAGTAGAGGTCGTAGCCATTCTCATCGCACCAAGGCTTGAGATAGTCGGCAACGGCATTGCGGAAATATTGGGCTATGCCATCGTAGTTCTCCTCTATGTGGAGGTTGAGTTTGAGGGGGATTTCCTTGAGCGAGTCGCATTCCGCCTTGGTCAGGTCCTTGTGGGTGTACATGTTGTTCAACACCTGGTTGCGGCGGTTGATGGAGTTCTCCGGGTTGGTTCTTGGGTTGTAGAAGGATGTGGCCTTGAGCATGCCCACCAAAACGGCGCACTGCTCTGTGGTCAAATCCTTTGGCGTGGTGTTGAAGTAGGTGCGCGCTCCCGTCTTGATGCCGTATGCGTTGGAGCCGAAATCCACCGTGTTGGCATACATGGTTAGGATTTCCTTCTTGCTGTAGACGGTCTCCAACTTGGTGGCGATGATCCATTCCTTGCTCTTGATGATAAGTATCCTCACTCCCGGAATGTGTCCCAAGAGTCCGGTGGAATACTGTGAGCGCACGCGGAACATGTTTTTGGCCAACTGCTGTGTAATGGTCGAGGCTCCCCGGCCGTCGTGGCGGAGCAAGGCGTCCTTGGCTGCGGCAAACAATCCTATGGGGTCGATGCCGAAATGCTTGTAGAAGCGCTCGTCCTCCGTGTCGATGAGGGCCTTGAAGAAGTCGGGGTTCACTTCGTCGTACTTGACAGGCGTTCTGTTCTCATTGAAATATTTACCAATCAGCACACCATCGGCGGAGTAGATCTCCGACGCTTGTGAGGTTTGCGGGTCAAGAATGCCTGAGAAATAGCCCGGCGACTTGCCAAAGAGCCAGAGGAAGTTGATGTCTACGGCTCCCAAATACAGGAAGAAGGCCACAATGAAGGAGACGAAACCTATCAGTGTCTTCGTATACCAGGCCTTGCCGAGGTATAGGTTTTTATACCAAGGCCAGAAGCCTTTAATCTTCTTCCAACTCCATTTGAGGAATCTGATTATTTTCTTCATAGAATCAATAGTCTAAGAACAAACCAGTGTCGGTTGATCGTGTTGTTACTTTGTGTCGCAAAATTACGAAAAATCAGTCGAATTTAACCTATCATCAATATAATTTATTATTTCTTTAACGTTGTCGGGATGGAACCATCTTATGGCGGGGTCTCGATTAAACCATGTGAGCTGTTTTCTCATATATCGTCGGGTGTTGGATTGTATGTGGGCGACCGTGTCGTCCAAGGTCACCAGTCCGTCGAGGTATTCAAACATTTCTTTGAATCCCACTGTGTTCAAGGCGTTCCTGTTCCTGAGCGGATAAACCTTGTAGGCCTCTTCAACAAAGCCTTTGTCCATCATGTCCAACACCCTGGCGTTGATACGGTTGTAGAGTTCTGCACGGTCTCTGTTCAAGCCTACCTTAATGGTGCGGAATGGACGCTCTTTCTCTTTGTGGGTGAGATACGACGACAGGGGCTTTCCCGTCATAATGCAAATCTCCAAGGCGTGGACCACCCGACGTGGATTCTTGCGGTCAACGCTTTGCCAATATTCGGGATCGAGTTGGCGAAGCTCTTTAACGAGTGTGTCCAGCCCTTCCTCGCTGAGGCGTTGCTTGAGCAGGGCGCGCGTGGCGTCGTCCACCGTGGGGATGTCGTCGATGCCTTTGCACACTGCGTCAATATACATCATGGAGCCTCCCGTGAGCAGGGCCACGGGATGGTCGAGATGGAAGCTGCGTGAGGCATCAAAAAGTTCTGGAAGAATCCCCAACACGTCCTGCTCATAGAGGCTGGCGCTGTAGTAGTCTTCCAAATGGCGAGTGCCAACAAAAAAATGTGGTACGCGCCGCATCTGCTCTGGGGTAGGTGCGGCCGTACCAATGGGAATCTCAGCATAGACCTGTCGCGAATCGGCATTCACGATAGGCACATGTAAATGTTCGGCTACGGTGAGGCAAAGCTCTGTCTTGCCCACGCCGGTGGGTCCTACTATGACAACAAGCGTGTTCAAATGGATTAGCGGATGATGCCGCGCTTTGAAGAGCTTACGAAGTCGATGATGTTTTGGATCTCGGGCGTGATTCGCAGGTTGTTCTTGATTTCCTCGATGCCCTCTGCAAGCACACCTTTGGAATAGAGCAGGCGGTAAGCGTCGTGGATGAGCTCGATGAGGTCGTTGCTGAAACCGTGGCGGCGCAGTCCCACGATGTTGACACCTGCATAGCGGATGGGCTCCTTGCCGGCGATGATGTAGGGCGGGATGTCTTGCGAGAATCTGCTTCCGCCCTGTATCATCACGTAGCCTCCAATGCGGCAGAACTGGTGGCACAGCACTTCGGCCGATATGACGGCATTGTCGGCCACACTCACCTCGCCGGCAAACTTGGTGGAGTTGCCGATGATGAGATGCGAGCCGAAGAAGCAGTCGTGGGCGATGTGCATGTTCTCCATTAGCAGGTTGTGGTCGCCAACCTGGGTGGTGCCCTTAGAGGCCGTGCCGCGGGAGATGGTCACATTCTCACGCACGGAGTTGCAGTTGCCCAACTCGCATATCGTGTCCTCGCCTTTGAACTTAAGGTCCTGTGGCTTGGTGGATATGCTCGCTCCTGGAAAGAACTCGTTGTTGTTGCCAATGCGCGCGCCGTAGTTGATGGTCACGCTGTTTTGCAACACATTGTTGTCGCCCATCACCGTATTGCGGTCGATGTAGCAGAAAGGGCCGATGATATTGTTGTCACCCAACTTGGCTTCAGGATGTACGTAGGCAAGTGGACTTATCTTGTTCATTCTTTATCTGTTTTTTTTGATTTGTGCTGTAAAGGTGGCCTCGGAGACCACATGGTCGCCCACAAAGACGTAGCCCTTCATAGAGCTGATGCCGTGGCGGACAGGATGGAGAAGCTCCACCTTGAAGAGCAGGGTGTCGCCGGGCACCACCTTGTCGCGGAATTTCACGTCGTCAATCTTCAGGAAGTAGGTCGACCACCGCTCGGGATCCTCCAGCTGGCTCAACACCAAGAGTCCGCCGCACTGCGCCATGGCTTCCACCTGCAGCACGCCGGGCATGACGGGCTCGCTGGGGAAGTGGCCTTGGAAGAAGGGTTCGTTGGCCGTCACATTCTTCACGCCTACAATGCTTGTGGCTCCCATGGCCACAACCTTGTCGACCAACTGCATGGGATAGCGGTGGGGCAGGAGCTGGCGGATGCGCACGTTGTCCATCAGTGGCTCGTCGTTGGGGTCGTAGATGGGGGCCTGCACCTCATGCTTGCGAATCTCCTTGCGCATGAGACGGGCGAACTTGTTGTTGATGGTATGGCCCGGACGGGTGGCTATGATGCGGCCCTTGATGGGCTTGCCGATGAGGGCCATGTCGCCCACGATGTCGAGCAGCTTATGGCGTGTGCACTCGTTCTCCCACATCAGCGGGCGGTGCTGTATGTAGCCGGGTTTCGTGGCGTCCATGTGGGCAACGTGGAGCAGGTCGGCCAGCTTGTCGAGTTTCTCCTGTGGCACTATCTGCTCGTAGATGACGATGGCGTTGTCCAGATCGCCGCCCTTGATGAGGTTGGCCTCCAAGAGGGGTACGATGTCGCGCACGAAGACGAACGTGCGGGCGGGAGCTATCTCGTCGGCAAACTTGTCGGCGGCATCGAGGGTGGCGAACTGCGAGGCGATGAACTTGGAGTTGAAGTTGCACATGGCTGTGATGGAGAACTCGCTGTCGGGGAGTATCGTGATGCATGAGCCGGTCTCCTCATCCTTCACCTCAATCTTCTTGCGGATGATGTAGAAGTCCTTGGGTGCATTCTGCTCCACGGTCCCCACCTCTTGGATCTTCTGTACGAATATCAGGCTGGAGCCGTCGAGGATGGGAAATTCGGGGCCGTTCACTTGGATGAGGCAGTTGTCCACACCGAGTGCGTAGAGGGCTGCCATGCCATGCTCGATGGTGCCCACGCGCACGTCGCCATTGGCAACCACGGTTCCCCGCTGCGTGTCGACCACATGCTCGGCTATGGCATCGATGACTGGCTGCCCTTCGAGGTCGATGCGCTGTATCTTGTAGCCTGTATTCTCTGGAGCTGGATTGAAAGTCACGGTCAGGTTCAAGCCTGTATGCAGTCCTTTGCCAAAGAGAGAGAAACTGCCTTTGAGGGTCCTCTGTTTCAGTGTGTCCATCTGATGTCTTTATTTTTTGTTCTTCTTTAATTCTTCTATTTCTTTCTGCAGCAGGTTCACCTGCTTGTAAATCTCGGGAAGCTTCTGGAAAAGAGCTTGGCTTTTGAAGTAGGGAATCTTCTCCATGGGAGGTGTTCCGATGAGCTGCTGGTTGCTCTTCAGGCTGCTCGGTACGCCCGACTGGGCGCCCAGGAACACCTTGTCGCCGATGGTGATGTGTCCCGAGATGCCCGCCTGCCCGCCAAACATGCACCACTCTCCGATTTTGGTGGAGCCAGCTATGCCCACCTGGGCCGACATCACCGTGTTGGCGCCTACATCCACGTTGTGGGCAATCTGCACGAGGTTGTCGAGCTTCACGCCTTTGCGCACGTAGGTGCTGCCCATGGTGGAGCGGTCCACGCAGGTGTTGGCCCCTATCTCCACATCGTCCTCAATGGTGACGATGCCTATCTGGGGGATCTTGTCGTAGCCGTTGGGTGTCGGGGCAAAGCCGAATCCGTCGGCTCCGATGACCGAGCCGGCGTGGATGGTGACGTTGTTGCCGAGCTTGCAGCCGTGGTAAACCACCACATTGGGATACAGCCTCACGTTGTCGCCTATGCGCACCTCGTCGCCCACATAGACGTTGGGATAAATCTGGGCGTTGTCGCCGATTACCGCCCCATCGCCAATCACGGCGAATGGACCCACGTAGGCATTCTCGCCAATCTTTGCCGTTGGCGAGATGGAAGCCTTCTCGGAAATGCCCTTCTTCTGTGGCATGGAGCTGGCGTAGAGCTGCAAGAGCCGGGCTATGCAGTCCCTCACGTTCCTTACATATATTAAAGTGGGCCTCACAGGCTTGTCTATGGCGATGCTGTCGTCGACAAGAATGATGGAAGCTTCGGTGCTGTCAAGATAATGGGCGTATTTGGGACTGGATAAAAACGAAATCGCTCCAGGAACGCCTTCTTCTATCTTGGAGAAGGTGTGAACAGTGGCGTTCTCGTCACCCTCAATGCGTCCCTTGATGAAATCGGCAATTTGTCTTGCTGTAAATTCCATATTGTTGTTTGAAATAAGAGCTATTATTAATTTTGCAAATGTAGCAAAAAATATTTATTTAGCCAAAACTTACTGCGATATTTGAGTATTTTAATTCTTTCATTGCACGTATTTGGGCGTTGCACAGCCTATTTCGCGTCTTTGGGAGCCTTGTGCTTTCGTTCTCGTTGTCGACTTGCGCGAGACCAAGGCTTCTGCAGTCTTGTTCCAATTCTTGACCTTTCTTCGTTGCGCATCCGCCTTTTTTCCATGGGCTACTTGCCTATTATTCGTCGCCTACTTGCCCATTATATGCCGCTTGCTTGTTTATTTTTCAAATTGAATATCCGTAAAATGATAATCCGCACGCATCCAACCGAAGCTTCTGCAAAGGTTGGAAAGGGAACTGTACCCAACTGCACGAGCATCGCCCCTGCAATTGGATGTTACACCATGCTTCTGTCAAATTGCCGTAAGCGCGTAGTCGCCCGCAGGGATGAATCCTTGTGGGCGACTACCATTGGGTCGCGACGGACGAGTTGGGATGAAGAAGAATCTGGGTTGGGTTGCCTAACGGTCAACCCGACTCGTGTCGTCCTTGCCTTATTGAATCTTAGCCAGTTCGGCGGCCATCTGTTCTTGCAGTGCCTTTGCCTTGGCGGCGCTGGCCTCGGCGAAGTCCTCGCCGTCGGAGGCGTAGATGATGCCGCGCGAGGAGTTGACCAACAAGCCGCAGTCTTTTGTCATGCCATACTTGCACACCTCTTCCAAGCTTCCGCCTTGGGCGCCTACACCAGGCACAAGCAGGAACGACTCGGGAGCCACCTTGCGCACGTCGCCGATGAGCGAGCCACGCGTTGCACCGACGACAAACATCAGGTTGCCAGTGTTGCCCCATTCGAGTCCTTTCTTCAGCACCCGCTCAAAGAGGCGCTCGCCCTCCTCGTTCTTTGTCAGCTGGAAATCCTTGCTTCCCGCATTGGAAGTCAGGGCCAACAGGATTACCCATTTGCCCTCATACTCCAAGAAGGGGCTTACGGAGTCCACTCCCATGTAGGGAGCCACGGTGAGCGCGTCGACATCATACTCTTCGAAGAAGGTGCGGGCGTACATGGCCGAGGTGTTGCCTATGTCACCGCGCTTGGCGTCGGCGATGACGAAGTGGTGTGGATGGTTTTCCTTGATGTATTGCACGGTGGTCTCAAAGGCTGCGATGCCCTTCACGCCCATGCTCTCGTAGAAGGCCATGTTGGGCTTGAAGGCCACGCAGTAGGGGGCCGTAGCGTCGATGATTTGTTGGTTGAAGGCCACAATCGGGTCAGGGTCGTTGAGCAGGTATGTGGGAATCTTCTTGATGTCGGTGTCCAAACCAACGCAGAGGAAGGTCTTCTTCTGGAATATCTGCTCCACCAATTCTTTTCTTGTCATGGTTGTGCGGTTTGAGTGTTACAATTCGTTTTCTTTAAGCTTCTCGGCATTCTCAGCCACAGTGAGCGCGTCGATCATGGCTTGGATGTCACCGTTGAGGAATCCCTGCAGGTCGTGTGTGGTGTAGCCTATGCGATGGTCGGTCACCCTGCCCTGGGGGAAGTTGTAGGTTCTGATCTTGGCCGAGCGGTCGCCCGTCGACACCAAGGTCTTGCGGCGGTTGGCAATGTCGTCGATGTACTTCTGGTGCTCGCGGTCGTAGATGAAAGTGCGCAGACGCGACAGGGCGCGTTCCTTGTTCTTGGGTTGGTCGCGCGTCTCGGTGCATTCGATGAGTATCTCCTCCACCTCGCCTGTGTTGGGGTTCTTCCAAGGATAGCGCAGTCGCACGCCCGATTCCACCTTGTTGACGTTCTGCCCTCCAGCGCCGCTTGAGCGGAATGTGTCCCACTTGATGTCGCCTTCGTTGATGTTGACTTCGAATTTGTCGGCTTCGGGCAGCACGGCCACCGTTGCTGCCGAAGTGTGCATGCGGCCCTGCGTCTCGGTTGCTGGCACACGCTGCACGCGGTGCACTCCCGACTCGTATTTCAGCGTGCCGTAGACATTGTCGCCCGACACGGCGAAATCTATCTCCTTGTAGCCGCCCACGGCTCCGGGCGAGACGCTGGTCACGCTCACCGTCCAGTGTTTCGACTCACAATATTTCTTGTACATGTTGAACAGGTCGCCGGCAAAGAGCGCCGCCTCGTCGCCGCCGGCTCCCGCGCGGATTTCCATCTGCACGTTCTTGGCGTCCTCGGGATCCTTCGGGATGAGGAGTATCTTGATTTCCTCCTCTATCTTGGGCTGCTTGGCCTCGTTCTCGGCGAGTTCCTCGCGTGCCATCTCCTTCATGTCGGCATCGTTCTCGTTGGCAATGATGTCCTTGGCCTCCTTGATGGAGTTGAGGCAGGCCACATAGCGTTTCTTGGCATCCATGATGTCGCCCAAGTCCTTGTATTCCTTGGTGAGCTTCACGTAGCGTGGCTGGTCGGCGATGACGGCAGGGTCGGTGATGAGCGTGGCCACTTCCTCATAGCGCGCGTCGAGTCCGTCGAGTTTCTGTAGTATCTGGTTGTCTTGCATTTGTGCTTCTGTCGAGTTTCGTCCATGGCCGGGGCTTTCCCCACGGCTCATATAATTTCCGTAGATTAATATTCAAAGATGCCGTAAGGGCTCTTGATGGTGAGGCTCTTTGCGCCTTCCTCGATGTGCCCCACCACTTGAGCGTCGATGTTGAAGCTCTTGCTGATGGCCATCACCTTGTCGGCCACCTCAGGACGCACATAGATTTCCATTCTGTGGCCCATGTTGAACACCTGGTACATCTCCTTCCAGTCGGTGCCGGAGCAGTCGTGGATGACCTTGAACAGGGGTGGGATGGGGAACATGTTGTCCTTCACCACCCGGCAGTTGTCGCCCACAAAGTGCATCACCTTGGTCTGTGCGCCGCCTGTGCAGTGCACCATGCCGTGGATCTCGGGGCGCAGCTCGTCGAGCAGCCGCTTGATTACCGGCGCGTAGGTGCGGGTGGGGGAGAGCACGAGCTTGCCGGCATTGACGGGGCTGCCTTCCACGGGGTCGGTCAGTTTGTACTTGCCGCTGTAGACCAGCTCGTCGGGCACGGCAGGGTCGTAGCTCTCAGGATATTTGGCTGCCAAGTATTTGGCGAACACGTCGTGGCGGGCACTGGTGAGTCCGTTGCTGCCCATTCCGCCGTTGTACCCGTGTTCGTAAGAGGCCTGGCCCGTGGAGCTGAGTCCCACGATTGCGTCGCCCGGACGGATGTTGGCATTGTCGATTACGTCGGCTCGCCTCATGCGGCAAGTCACAGTGGAGTCGACGATGATGGTGCGCACCAAGTCGCCCACGTCGGCCGTCTCTCCTCCAGTGGGCCAAATGCCGATGCCCATCTTGCGCATGTCTGCAAGGATTTCGTCGGTGCCGTTGATGATTTCCGAAATCACCTCACCCGGTATGAGCATCTTGTTGCGGCCTATGGTGGAGCTGACGAGGATGTTGTCCACGGCACCCACGCAGAGCAGGTCGTCGGTGTTCATCACGATGGCGTCCTGGGCTATGCCTTTCCACACGCTCAGGTCGCCAGTCTCTTTCCAGTACATATAGGCCAGGCTCGACTTGGTGCCAGCCCCGTCGGCGTGCATGATGTTGCAATAGTCGGGGTCGCCGCCCACGATGTCGGGCATGATTTTGCAGAAGGCCTGCGGAAAGATTCCCTTGTCGATATTCTTGATGGCGTTGTGCACGTCCTCCTTGGCGGCGCTTACGCCCCTTTGCATGTATCTGTTTGTCATTGTATCTGTGTTTTAGTCCTTTCCATTCCAAAATTCCCATGAGGCGAAGGCCTGCAGCAGAAGCATCTCCAGTCCGTTCTTCACTGTTGCTCCGTGCTCACGGCCCCGCTTCAGGAAGAGCGTCTCGTCGGGATTGTATATCAAGTCGTAGAGCAGGGTGTGGGTGTCTATGGCATCGTAGGGCAGGTCGGGGCATTCGTCGGCGTGTGGATACATCCCTACGGGCGTGCAGTTGACAATCACGTTGTACTCCTTGACGAGTTTTGGAGTCAGCCAGTCGTAGGTGATGGTGTCTTGTCGCTTGTAGCGGCTCACCAATTGTGTCTTCAGCCCCAACGACCTCAAGCCGTAGTTGATGGCCTTGGCCGCCCCGCCGGTGCCGAGGATGAGAGCTTTCTTCTGCGAGGGTTCCAGCAGGGGCTCTATGCTCTGCGTGAATCCGATGACATCGCTGTTGAAGCCTTTCAGGATGACTTTTTCTCCTTTGTGGGTCACGCGAATCACATTCACCGCCCCAATGGCCTCGGCCTCCGGGCTGATGGCGTCGAGATATTTCATCACTTGCTCCTTGTAGGGAATCGTGACGTTGAGTCCGCGCAGTTCGGGGTTGCGGTCCAATACTTCGGTCAGCCCATCGATGGTGGGTATCTCGAAATTCAGGTACTTCGCGTTGATGTGCTCGTTCTCGAATTTCTCATTGAAGTAAGATATGGAGAACGAATGGCCGAGTGGGTAACCAATGAGTCCGTATTTGTCCATAGGGGGTAGTCTTTATGCTATCATTGTATAATAAGGTATAAGGGGGTAGCAACTCATTTCTCTGCGAGATACATCGTGCAGATGCCGAAGGTGAGCCTGCGGAAAGAGGTCTTGGCGAACCCCGCTTTCTTGAAGATGTCCATCATCACCTCTCCTTGTGGAAACGCCTCGATGGTCCTCGTCAGGTATTCGTAGGCGCTGCTGTCCTTGCTTATCATCCTTCCGTAGAGGGGTAGCACCGTGTTGCTGTAGATCTTGAAGAGTTGCCTCATGGGGAAAGTCACCGGTGTGGTCAGCTCCACGATGCTCAGATGGCCGCCGGGCTTCAGCACGCGATGGATTTCGGCCAGCCCCCGGTCGAGGTCCTCAAAATTGCGTATGCCGAAGGCTGCCGTCACCGCGTCGAAACTGTTGTCGGCGAAGCTAAGCGCCATGCAGTCCTCTTTGGCGAAGCTGATGACATTGTCCAGTCCGGCTCTTTTCACCTTTTGCGCCCCTATCCTCATCATTTCCTCTGATATGTCGGCTCCGATGAGTTGGCGGGGGTGCAGCCTCTTGGCTGCGAGAAGGGCAAAGTCGCCCGTGCCGGTGGCGATGTCGAGCATGCGCTGGGGCTTGTATTCCCTTAGTGCGTTGATGGCCCGGTTGCGCCACAGCTTGTCGATGTTCCACGACAGCCGATGGTTGAGGGTGTCGTAGGTGGGGGCGATGTTGTCGAACATCTCCTCTACCTGCTGTCCCTTCTTCTCCTTGTTGGAGTAGGGGGTGATTTTCTCCTGTTGATACATATTCCCTCTTTCGGTTGTTGAGAGGGGGCTGAAGGGGCATGCCCCTTCAGCTCCCCTCTTTGTTCCATGTGCGAAATGAAGTCCCAGATTGGGGAACGGTCATTCTCCAACCTTTGCGAGATAGTTGGCCACATTGCGCTCGATGCGTCCCAACACGTCGCCGGTCTCGGCGGCCTTGTCAAACTTCTCGCCAGTGATGTGCTCGTAGAGCTCAATGTAGCGATCGCTGACGCTCTCGGCATATTCGTCGGTTATCTCAGGCATCACTTGTCCGGGCTGGTTCATGAAGTTGTGCTCGATGAGCCATTGGCGCACGAACTCCTTGGAGAGCTGCCTCTGCGGCTCGCCCTTGGCCAGGCGCTCCTCGTAGCCGTCGGCATAGAAGTAGCGGCTGGAGTCGGGAGTGTGGATTTCGTCGATGAGGTACACCTTGCCGTCGCGCTTGCCAAACTCGTATTTCGTGTCGACGAGAATCAGCCCCCGTTTGGCGGCAATCTCCCCTCCGCGCTTGAAGAGCTTGCGGGTATAGTCCTCCATGATGGCATAGTCCTCGGCGGGGACGATGCCCTGCTCGATGATTTCCTCACGCGAGATGTTCATGTCGTGTCCCTCGTCGGCCTTCGTGGTGGGGGTGATGATGGGTTCGGGGAAGCGCTGGTTCTCCTTCATGCCCTCGGGCAGCCTTACGCCGCAAAGCTCTCTGCAACCGTCCTTGTAGGCCCTCCATGCGCTGCCGGTGAGGATGGAGCGTATGATCATCTCCACACGGAATCCCTCGCACTTGAGTCCCACCGTAACCATTGGGTCGGGAGTGGCGAGCTTCCAGTTGGGGCAGATGTCGCTCGTGGCGTCCAAAAACTTGGCGGCTATCTGGTTGAGCACCTGTCCCTTGAAAGGAATGCCCTTGGGCAGAATCACGTCGAAGGCGGATATTCTGTCGGTGGCCACCATCACCATCAGGTCGTCGTTGATGTTGTAGACGTCTCTCACCTTGCCGTGATAAACACTCTTCTGACCATTGAAATGGAAATCGGTTCTTGTAATTGCTTTCATTTGATTATGCTTTGTTTGGAATTACTTCTTTCTCTTTCACAGTCTTGTCGTGACGCTCGTAGGCATTGACGATGCGGGTGACGAGTTTGTTCCTCACAATGTCCTCCTGGCCCAAGTTGACCACCGAGATGCCCTCAATGCCTGACAGTATTCTCAGAGCCTCGACCAGTCCGCTGCGTTGCTCGCGTGGGAGGTCTATCTGTGTCATGTCGCCGGTGATGATCATCTTCGTGTTCCATCCCATGCGGGTGAGGAACATGCGCAATTGGGCCGACGTGGTGTTTTGGGCCTCATCGAGAATCACTACCGCGTCAGAGAGCGTGCGCCCGCGCATGAATGCCAACGGGGCTATCTGGATGATGTTCTTCTCCATCATCTCCTGTAGCTTCACCTGTGGGAGCATGTCTTCCAAGGCATCGTAGAGCGGCTGGAGGTAAGGGTCGATTTTGTTCTTCATGTCGCCGGGAAGGAAACCGAGTTTCTCACCGGCCTCTACGGCGGGCCGCGATAGGATGATCTTGCGAGCCGTCTTCTCCTTGTAGGCCTTCACCGCCAAGGCGATGCTCAGATACGTCTTGCCCGTACCCGCAGGCCCCACGGCAAAGACCATGTCGTTCTTTGTGTATTCGTCGACCAATCTTTGCTGGTTGGGGGTCTTGGGCTTGATGGGCTTGCCCGATATGCTGTAGCAGATTACACCCTTCACTCCGTCGGCCTTGGTCTGTTTTCCTTTGATGATGTCGAGGATGTCCTCTTCTGAGATGCCATTGTATTTCAGCACGTGCATCCTCATCTTCTCTATGTCGTCCTCGGCCTTGGCCATCTCCTCCTCATCGCCAAGTACGCGGATGACATTGTCTCTTGCCACGATGCGCAACTTGGGAAACAACGATTTGAGCATCTGCAAGTGACTGTTGTTGACGCCGTAGAACACCACGGGGTCAATGTCTTCTAAAACGATATGCTTCTCTATCAAAACTGAACGTTCAATAATATTATGATGCAAAGTTAAAAAAAAGATTGCAAATATCGCTTTCCTTACCCGTTTTTCTTTCCTCTACTTGATAAATGCCCCATCCGAGGTGGGGGATTGCTACACAAGGAGGGCTTCAGATTGTGGTTGTGCTGCTCGCCCAACTTGTGTGACAACTGTCACACAACTATTGAACAGTCGCCCCACAGCAATAGAACAACCGTCGCACAGTTGCATGACGGCCGCCACATTTCTCGTCTACACTCATCAGGATTGAGACGTATTGGAATTGTTGAATAAAAAAAGGAGCACCCTTTTGGGATGCTCCTTTATATATATAAGGTATAGCTGTCGACTATTACTTGTTGCCATTGAGCAGCAGGTCGGTCTGCACGGCCACGGCCACAGTGGCGCCCACCATGGGGTTGTTGCCCATGCCCAAGTAGCCCATCATTTCCACGTGGGCGGGAACCGACGACGAGCCGGCAAACTGGGCGTCGCTGTGCATGCGGCCCATGGTGTCGGTCATGCCATAGGAAGCGGGGCCTGCGGCCATGTTGTCGGGATGCAGCGTACGACCCGTACCGCCACCCGAGGCCACAGAGAAGTAGGGCTTGCCAGCTGCCAAGCGCTCTTTCTTGTAAGTGCCGGCTACAGGGTGCTGGAAGCGTGTGGGGTTGGTGGAGTTGCCCGTGATGGAAACGTCCACGTTCTCATGCCACAGGATGGCCACGCCCTCGCGCACGTCGTCGGCGCCATAGCACTTCACTTTCAAGCGCTCGGGATTGTTGCCGTAAGGAATCTCCTCCACAATGTTCAGCTTGCTGGTATAGTAGTCGAACTTGGTCTTCACGTAGGTGAAGCCATTCACGCGGCTGATGATCTGTGCAGCGTCCTTGCCCAGACCGTTGAGAATGACGCGGAGCGGCTTTTTGCGCACCTTGTTGGCCATCTCGGCAATTTTGATGGCTCCCTCAGCGGCTGCGAAGCTCTCGTGGCCGGCCAAGAAGGCGAAGCACTCTGTCTCCTCGCGGAGCAGACGGGCTGCCAAGTTGCCGTGGCCCAGACCCACCTTGCGGTCGTCGGCCACACTGCCGGGAATGCAGAAAGCCTGCAGACCAATGCCGATGGCCTCGGCGCACTCGGCGGCGCTCTTGCAGCCCTTCTTGATGGCGATGGCGGCACCTGCTACGTAAGCCCATTTGGCATTCTCAAAGCAGATGCGCTGTGTGTCCTCGCAAATCTGATAAGGATCGATGCCCAGCTTGTCGCAAATTTCGTTTGCCTCTTCGAGGTTCTTGATGCCATTGGCCTGAAGCGCAGCGTTGACCTGTGCCTCACGACGCTCCTGGCTCTCGTATTGAACTTTTCTAATCATACAGTGGTTCCTCCTTATTCTTTACGTGGGTCGATAGATTTAACAATACCCTGGTCGGCTGTGGTGCGGCCGTAGCGGCCTGTGAACTTCTTCACGGCCTCGTTGGCATCCATGCCGTTCTTGATGGCTTCCATCATCTTGCCCAGGTGAACATACTCATAGCCACAAACATAGTCGTCCTTGTCAAGGAACATCTTCGTGATGTAGCCCTCTGTGAGCTCCAGATAGCGTGTGCCCTTGGCCATGGTGCCATAGAGCGTACCCGTCTGTGAGCGCAAGCCCTTGCCAAGGTCCTCCAGTCCGGCTCCCACGGCGAGACCGTTCTCCGAGAAAGCGCTCTGGCTGCGGCCATAGACAATCTGCAGGAAAAGCTCACGCATGGCTGTGTTGATGGCGTCGCAGACGAGGTCGGTGTTCAAGGCTTCCAGGATGGTCTTCCCGGGAAGAATCTCTGATGCCATGGCAGCCGAATGGGTCATGCCCGTGCAGCCGATGGTCTCGATGAGGCACTCCACGATGACACCCTCCTTGATGTTGAGCGAGAGCTTGCAGGCTCCCTGCTGAGGAGCGCACCATCCCACACCGTGGGTGTAGCCAGAAATGTCCTTGATCTCCTTGGCCTGAATCCACTTACCCTCTTCAGGAATTGGAGCAGGGCCGTGGTAGGCACCCTTTTTGACAACGCACATGTTGTCGACTTCTTTTGAATAAATAATCATATTCGCTAAAAATGTTTATGAATATTGTGTGAATCTTATTTCTTTTCTATTTCTTCGTTGCAAAGTTAATCATTTCTCTTTTAATAAGGAAATGTTGAAGTAAGTTTTTTTGTGAAAGATTCTATAGGCATAAGGAAAGGCCACAGAAGCCTGTTGGGGCATCTGTGGCCTTGGGGTGTCTTTTCAGGTCGGCGTACGTCTGGGATGGAGTGTTGGGGGATGCTTATTTGATGACAATCTTCTTGCCGTCCTTGATGTAAAGTCCGCGAGGCAGCTGGTTGGTTGTGTTGCCTGCGTATCGGCCGTCAATCGTGTAGATGTGTCCATTGGCCTCGCTGTGGGTGGCGATGGACTTGATGGCGGTGGCGTTGGGGTCGATGAACGATAGGGTGACAAGTCCCGACTCCGTGTCCTCTGCGATATTGTAGAGTGGGGCGGTGGTGAGCGTGGAATTGTTGAGCTTCACGCTCGTGAGTTCCGTCACATAGCCCGTGCCGGGATAGGGGTCTCCGCCAAGGCTGCTGGTGTAGTCGGTGTTAGTGACTGTCGTGCCGTTGATGGAATAGGAAGAGATGAGCTGTCCGTCGGCGGGAACAATGGTGACGGCGGGCTTGCCCTTGTTGTTGTTGGGACTGTCCATGAGGTTGACCGAAGAGTAGGGATAGTCGATGCGGTAGACCAACAGCCCGTGGCCGTACTGACGCTGGTTCCATCCCGTCTTCTGGATATTCTCCAAAATGAGGTACTCGCCGTTCTCGCCAAGTATCTTATAAGCCTTGCCTCCCTGCTGCACGGGCGTCAGCTCCAAGTATTGTGCCTTGGAGAGGGTGTCCATCTTCATCCATCCCATCACCTCGCGCTCCCAAGGCGTGTAGGGCGTGGGGCACCAGCCGTTGTCGAGATATTCGCCGCCGTCCATGATGTCCCAGTATTCCATGGCCTGGTTGTCCACGCGGGCGGATGCGGTCGTGGGATAGATGTCGGGAAGTCCCATGGTATGGGAGAACTCGTGGCAGAAAAGTCCGATTCCGTTGATGCGCTTCGCGGGCGCGGTCTTGAATGCACCGGGATAGCCGTTGAGCTCATTGTTGACGCCGTAGCGCCAAACCTGCTTTCCGTCGAAAGTGCCGATGTTCGTCGTTCCCGACTTGGGCCAGATGCAGTCAGATGAGTTCTGTTGCAGGCTCTCCGAATATCCGGCATAGATGAAATACACGAGATCCACGTATCCGTCGTTGTCGCTGTCGTAGCTGGCAAAGTCAACCTTGTCGTCCACGAGCTGGCAGGCCGTGGTCATCATCTCGCCCACCTTGGCGTCGTTGTCGCTTCCGTAGTAGGCCAGTCCTTTGGGCATGGTGACAGGGCCGACTATGTCAAACTGTGGGGTGAACTGGCCGAAGCTCATGTCCTTGAAATAACTCCGCACGCTGCCATAGTTGCGGTCCTCACGATTACCGAAATTCTCAAGCTTGCCATTGTCCAATGTGGAATTGAGATATTGGTCGAACGTCCTCACGGGGTCGGCCTCAGCGAAAGTCGTGTCGGCGAAGTTGACCAGTATCACCAATGCTTTGGGAGAACCCGTGTGGGGGAAGTAGCGGCTGTTGGTGCCGATGGAGATTTTGCGCGCGGCTTCCAACTTGGCCTCCATTCGCTTTGCGAAGAGCTTGCGGTTTTGGGCACCGGCCAGTATCACTTCCTCTGCGGATCGGAGGGATGGCTCGTGGGCCAGTACTGGAGTGCGGCGGAGAGAGCCGTCGGCCGTCACGTCGGCCACGTAGTAGTTGGTGCCTTCGTGATAGAGCAGTGTTCCGTCGGCGGTGGTGTACCAGTGGAAGTCTGCGTCGCCGTAGGCATAGACTGTGAGACGCGTGCCGTCGCTTTGTGTGATGACAGCTGGCTCTGGATTTACTTTCACAGCCTGGGCGCAAACGGCCGCCGACAGGAGGCAGAAGAACAATATTACCTTTTTCATCCTTGTTATATTAAAAATTTCTTTTCTCGTAGAAGTATTGTCCCTTGCGCCTTGTCTGGTTGCCAAACTCTATGGCGTGGTGGGGACAATGGTGGTAGCAGGCGAAGCAGGTGAGGCAGGAGCCGTCGTGTTTCCAAGTCGGCTCATAGCCCAGTCCGCCTTGGATGTCGTGTTGCGGACACACATCGGCGCAGATACCGCATTTCACACATCGCTGGCTGACCACATGAAACTTTCGGTCGCTGACGAGTCTCAAGAAGCCTGCACCCAACAGCCGTGAGTTGATGCGTGGCCAATGGCCGATATAGAGCGGGCCGTCCTTTGGGATGCGGTTGACGACATTCGGCAGGAAGCCTTTCAAGTCTTCTTCGGCCTTGGCTTTCTTCTGTTTCTCACGCTCCACTTTGTCGATATCCATGAACGGAAGCCCCACGTAGGATTCGGGCATCAGCAGAGCGCATCTCGCCTGAAGAGCCAATCCGCAGTCCTTGAGGTCGCGCTCAAATATTGGGAAAGTCTCTCCCGTGGTGTCGCCGGCGGTGATGACGGAAAAGGTGAAGTGCCCCTCTGTGGGAGAGTCGAATCGCAGACGGGCGATGAACTCCCTCACCACGCGCGGTGGCCGCCACCCATGCACGGGGAAACAAAAGCCTATGCGCTCGCCGGGCTGAAGCTTGTAGCGGCAGGGCGTAGACAACTGATCGGAAATGAAGAAAAGCTCATCCCCTGTGGCTTCGTGAAGCTGCTTGGCAGCCCAACGTGTATTGCCTGTTGCTGAGAAGTAGAATATCACGCTGCAAATTTAATAAAAAATCTTTGGATGACAAAAAATAGGCAGGCGTTATGAGGGGTTGGAAATACGAAGCTGGCCTAAATTGCGCAGGCAAGTGCTTGGTTTGTTGTTGATACGTCTTTCAAGACACCCTGGCCCGAACGTTTTTGGGGAGTCCCCCTGTGGGAGTCCTGCTGGCTTTATGGGGCAAGAAAAAATGGGATAGGGGCAGATTTAAAGCAAAGATGGGGCAGCCCCTTCCTCCAGACTGTTTGAAATCCCAATGCTGGTTGCATTAGACCGTGTCTTTGTTGCCGTTTTGCCGAGGGATGGTGAATTCACCGGCAAGGCAGCGCGACATCAGATTGCGCACCACATGGTAGTCGTTGTATTTACCGAGTAGGTACATGAGTTTCGTCACCGAGGCCTCAACGGTGGAGTCGTGGCCGCTCACCACTCCCACGGTCTGAAGATGGTAGCCCGCGTCGTATCGTCCCATTTCGACAAAACCTGCGATGCATTGGCTGATGTTGACCACTACGATTCCCCGCTCCGAGACTTCCTTCAGCACCCGCATGAGCCATGGTGACTGGGGGGCGTTGCCGCTGCCGTAGCTCCTGATGATGATGCCGCGCAAGTTTTTGGCCGCCAAGACGCTGCGCAAGATGTCCTCTTCGATTCCTGGAAAGAACGAAACCACCATCACGTTGGAGTTCATGGCGTAGTGGGGAATCATTGGCTTGTCCCAATTGGGCTGCATGATATAATGGGTGTTGAAGTCGAAGTTGACCCCGGCGTCGCACAAGTGGGGATAGTTGAAGGAGTCAAAGGCGTTGAATCCGTCGGCGTTCTGCTTTGTGGAGCGGTTGCCCCGCAGCAGCTTGCCGCTGAAATAGATGCAGACCTCTGGCACAAGGGCGTGTCCACGCTCGTCATGCATGGATGCGATTTCGATGCTTGTCACAAGATTCTCCTTGCCGTCGGTGCGCAGCTGCCCCACTGGAAGTTGGCTTCCGGTGAGTATGACGGGCTTGGTGAGGTTCTCCAACATGTAGGAGAGGGCTGAAGCCGTGTAGGCCATGGTGTCGGTGCCGTGGAGAATCACGAATCCGTCGTAGCGGTCGTAGCGGTCGGCGATGATTCTCACCAGCTGTGCCCAGTGGCGTGGATTCATGTTGCTGGAGTCGATTGGAGGATTGAATTGATAGACTTCAATACCAGTTTGCAAGTATTCAAACTCAGGCATACGCTCTATGAGGTGGTTGAAGTTGAGTGGCTCCAGAGCTCCCGTCTCAGCATTGCGCCCCATCCCGATTGTACCCCCTGTATAGATGAGGAGTACCTTGCCGATAACGGTGTTAGTGTTGTTGTCGTTCATAGCTGTTGTCTGAATTTGCTTTAAGAGTAACTTGTTTTCAACTGCAAATATAACTCAAATCTTTTTAACATCCAAAAGATTTGGACGCTTTTTCTGCTTTTGGTTTTTTCGCTAAGGCGTAGCTTTCAAGCAAATAGACGGTCTTATCCTCTTGCTTGTTTCAAATCGTTTTCGCATATAAATCAGACGTTGGCATTTGTGCAGGCAATTGGGCGGATAAGATGGATATTTGAAATTCTCGTATTTTTGTCGCTGTCAATTCCAAAGCAGGACATTCAGTGTGGCCTTTTGTGTTGCTGAGGCTTTCTCTTGGTGGACGGGATGTTGTGGGTGCAAAGAGTGAGAACCAATTGTTGGACTTGGTGCAAAATGTGAAGTGACAACTGAATTTTTAGTTGTTAGTTTTCAGTATTTGTTTTTTTTATATTACCTTTGCACGGTAAAAAGAACAGGGCGGTTTTGAGCGATATTTTATGAAGCAGAACTCAGCTTATTATATAATGGCAAAGACCTTGACACTGTTGGGCGACTTTGCCGTGTTGAATTTGGTTCTTGCGGCGTTTTTGTCGTGGGGAGGAAGCGTCGTCCCTCCATTTTTCATCGAGAAGGTGGCCTTGGCCGTTTATTTGGCCAATGCCTCCATGATTGCCAGTGAGCTGATTTTCCCCCCTGTGGTTCTCAAGCGCCGGGTGAACTTCTATCAAGTGGCGAGCCGCGTACTCAGCCTCGTGGTGCTGCAGTCTGTCATCATGTTTGTGAGTCTGAGGCTCTTGTCCAATGGCGGCGGCTTCTTCAATTTCATCTGGGTGTTCGCCGCTTCTCTCTACGTCTGCATTTTGGCTTCCCGCTATGTTGAGCTGTTCGTGCTCAAAAGTTACCGCAAACGGGGAGGCAACACGCGCCGCGTTGTCTTTGTGGGCAACGACGAGTCTCTCCTCATTCTCTATCGGTGGATGGTGTCGGATACCGGAAGTGGCTACCGTGTCTTGGGCTATTTCAGCGACAAGCCTTTCGAAAAGTGTCCTTCGGGGCTGAAACATCTTGGCACGATGGAACAGATGAATGCCGTGATTGGCTATTTTGACCATGCCGATTTTGACGACTCCACCGGACTGAAGAATGTCACTCATCCCTCGCCCATTATTGATGCGGATGAGGTCTTTGTCAGCATGTCGCACGACGAAACGGTGCAGATTGAACGCATCATGCGGTTCTGCCAGCATGTCGTGAAGCACTTCTACTACGTTCCTCGATTGTTCTATGGCTTCCACATCAATCTGAAGATGGAGACTTTTGGCGACCTGGTGGTGTTCACCGATTTGGAAGAGCCTCTCAACAAGCCCTGGAACAAGTTTGTCAAGCGTCTGTTCGACATCGTCTTCAGCGCAGTGGTCTGTCTTTGTCTGCTTTCTTTCATCCCCATCATCGGTTTGCTCATCAAGATTCAGAGTCCCGGTCCCATCTTCTTTCTTCAAGAGCGCACGGGATTGAATGGAAAGCCATTCAAGCTGGTCAAGTTCAGGAGCATGCGAGTCAATGCCGACGCCGACAAGTTGCAGGCCACGAAGGACGACCCGCGCAAGTTTCCCTTTGGCGATTTCATGCGCAAGACGAACATCGACGAGTTGCCCCAGTTCTTCAATGTGCTCAAGGGCGACATGAGCGTGGTGGAGCCGCGTCCGCACATGCTCATGCACACCGAGATCTATAGCCAGCTGATTGACAAATATATGGTGCGCCACTTTTCCAAGCCGGGCATCACGGGTTGGGCGCAGGCCACCGGAGCCCGCGGCGAGACCAAGGAACTCTGGCAGATGGAGGAGCGGGTGAGGCGTGATATCTGGTACATAGAGAACTGGTCGGTGTGGCTCGACCTGAAGATCATATTCCTAACTTTCGTCTCAATCTTCCATCCTAACGAGAACGCTTATTAAAGGAGTTAATTCATTAGAAATCACACATTATATACATAGAGAGATATGAAAGGTGTTGTATTAGCCGGTGGTTCGGGAACAAGACTGTATCCCATCACAAAGGGAATCAGCAAGCAACTCATTCCCGTCTACGATAAGCCTATGATTTATTATCCCATATCTGTGCTCATGCTTGCGGGCATCAGGGATATTCTCATCATATCCACTCCCTTTGACTTGCCTGGATTCAAGCATCTGTTGGGCGACGGGAGCGAGCTTGGTGTCCACTTCGAGTATGCCGAGCAGCCCTCGCCCGACGGTCTGGCCCAGGCTTTCATCATCGGCGAGAAGTTTATCGGCGACGACAGTGTGTGCCTTGTCTTGGGCGACAACATATTCTATGGCTCCGGATTCAGCGGCTTGCTGCGCCAGAGCGTGAATGACGCTGAGGCTGCTGGTCAGGCCAGCATCTTCGGCTATTATGTCAACGACCCCGAGCGTTATGGCGTAGCAGAATTTGACGGTGACGGCAACTGCCTCAGCATCGAGGAGAAGCCCGTCCACCCCAAGAGCAACTATGCCGTGGTGGGACTCTATTTCTATCCAAACAGCGTTGTGGAGATAGCCAAGAACGTGAAGCCCAGTGCCCGCGGCGAGCTCGAGATCACATCGGTCAACCAGGAATACCTGAACAGGAAGAACCTGAAGGTGAGAATCCTCCAGCGTGGCTTTGCCTGGCTCGACACCGGCACCCACGACAGCCTCTACGAGGCCGGCAACTTCATTGAGGCCGTGGAGAAGCGGCAGGGGCTGCAGGTGGCTTGCCTTGAGGAAATCGCCTTCAAGAATGGTTGGATCTCGCGCGAGCAATTGTGCCAGCTGGGCATGACAATGAAGAAGAACGGCTATGGACAATACCTGCTCAACTTGGCTGGGCAGGAACATCATAAAGATTAACTGAAAACAACATTTATAAATAATGGAAGAAAACAAGAATTTTGACGCTACGCCAGCAGTCCAAGAGGCGGAAGAGGAGAAGTCGTCGATAGACTTCGCCGCGATTTACACCGCCCTCATCCTGAATTGGAAGTGGTTTCTCGTATCGCTCATCATCTGTCTGGGTGTCGCAGTCATCTATCTGCGCTACACGACACCCATCTATCGTGCCAGTGCCAAGCTTCTCATCAAGGACGACGACCAGTCCAAGATGGGCGGCCGCAACACGGCTCTCAACACCTCTACCTTGGGAATGATTTCCAATTCCAACGGTGTGGACAACGAGCTGGAAATCCTCTCCTCGCGCTCCATCGCAGCCCAGGCTGTGCGCGATTTGAAACTCTATGTGACCTATTCCCAGAAAGGACGCGTAAAGGATGTCATCCTCTACAAGAACCAACCCATCACCGTCGACGTTGACCCCGGCCATCTTGAGACCCTCAACGCTCCCATCAATCTTGTCATCAAGCGTGAGAATGGGAAGTACCACGTCACGGGAACTTACTATGTCAACGGTCAGGCCAATTCCGTCTCAGGGCCTTATAGCCTCGACAAGACCCTCGGCTCCCTGCCGGCGACGATAGGCACCCGCGCAGGATTCATCACCTTTGCCGCCAACACTGCCACTCCTATGGACGAGGGCAGCGAGATGAAAGTGCAGATCGTCTCTCCCGACCAGGCTGCCTACAAGTATGAGGCCGAGCTGACCGCCACGCAGACCAACAAGAACACATCCATCGTGCTCCTCTCGTTGAGCGACGAGGTGCCCCAGCGTGCCATGGACTATCTGAAGCAGCTCACCATAGCCTACAACCAGCAGGCCAACGCCGACAAGAACGAGGTGGCCACCAACACAGAGGCCTTCATCAACAGCCGCCTGGAGAAAATCAACGCCGAGCTCGGCTCTACCGAGAGCCAGCTTGAGAACTACAAGAAGCGCAACAACATGGTTGAGTTGAAGCTCAACGCCGGTCAGGCTGTGACCAACGCCGACGCCTACGACCAGAAGCTGGCCGACGCCAACACACAGATTGACCTCTTGCAGTCTTTGCAGGAGTATATGAACCAGCCGGCCAACAAATACCAGACCCTGCCCTCCAATGTGGGTCTGAGCGACCAGAGCGCCACGGCCCTCATCAACCGTTACAACGACATCGTCTTGCAGCGCAACCGCCTGCTCCGCTCGGCGTCGGAGAACTCGCCCACGGTGACGCCCCTCACCTCTCAGCTCGACGACCTGAACAACAGCATCCGCCGCGCCATGACCCAGGCCCGCCGCAGCATGGAAATCCAGCGCAGCTCGGTGGCCTCGCAGCAAGGCAAGTATCAGAACGAGATACAGGAGACTCCTGAGCAGGAGCGTATGCTCAGCCAAATTGGCCGCCAGCAGGAGGTGAAGTCGGGCCTCTACCTGATGTTGCTGCAGAAGCGCGAGGAGAACTCCATCTCCCTTGCAGCCACGGCCAACAAGGGAAAGCTCATCGACATGCCCGAGGTGAATGGCAAGATCAGCCCCAAGAGCAGCCTCATCATGCTGGTTGCCTTGATTCTCGGCCTGTCCATCCCCGCCCTGATACTCATCGTCCTCCAGTTCTTCCGCTATCGCATCGAGGGCCACAATGACGTGGAGCGGCTCACCTCGCTGCCCATCATCGCCGACATCGCCGTGGCCACCGAGGCCGCCAAGACCAAGGCCGACATCGTGGTGCACGAGAACACCAACAATGCCATGGAGGAGATATTCCGCTCCATGCGTACCAACCTGCAGTTCATGTTGCGCAATGGCCAGAAGGTGATTCTCTTCACCTCTTCCATCTCGGGCGAGGGCAAGACTTTCACCGCCGCCAACCTTGCAGTCAGCTTCGCCCTGTTGGGCAAGAAAGTGGCCCTCGTGGGTCTCGACATCCGCAAGCCGCGCTTGGCCGAGCTCTTCGAGATTGACGACCGCCGCCATGGCATCACCAACCTCCTCACCCTCGAAAACCCCACCCGCCAGGACATAAGGGAGCAGATTGTACCCTCTGGGGTCAACAACAACCTTGAGCTGCTCATGGCCGGCCCCGTGCCTCCCAACCCAGCCGAGTTGCTCACCTATCCCTCGCTCGATAAGATTTTTACCATCCTGCGTGAGGACTACGACTACATCCTCATCGATACGGCTCCTGTAGGCCTGGTGACGGATACCTTGCAGATTGGACGTGTGGCCGATGTCTCTGTGTTGCTTTGCCGTGCCGACTATACGGCCAAGGAGAGCTTTGGCCTCATCAATTCCCTCTCCGCAGAGAAGAAGTTGCCCAACATGTGCATTGCCATCAACGGCATCGACCTCTCCAAGAAGAAGTATGGCTATTATTATGGCTACGGCAAGTATGGCAAGTATGGCCGCTACGCCCGCTACGGCGGTTCCTACGGCTACGGCCGCTATGGCCGCTACGGTGGCACCTATGGCCACTACGCCTCCAACTATGGCCATGGCTACGGTTCCTACACCAACAGCCACTATGGCAACAAGAACGACAACTCGTTCAAGCACTAATGGAGATCGACGAGCATGAAGATAGCTGTAGATTTTGACGGAACCATCGTGGAGCACCGCTATCCCGAGATTGGGCGCGAGCTTCCCTTTGCCACCCAGACTCTGCGCCAGCTCATCAAGGACCGCCACCAGCTCATCCTGTGGACGGTTCGCGAGGGCCACCTGCTCGACGAGGCTGTGGAGTGGTGCAGGGAGCGCGGAGTGGAGTTCTGGGCCATCAACAAGGACTTCCCCGAGGAGGACACCACTAAGAACCAAGTGTTCAGCCGCAAGATCAAGGCCGATGTCTTCATCGACGACTGCATGGTGGGTGGCCTTCCCGACTGGGGCGAGATCTATCAGATGATTACCGAGCACAAATCTTACCGGCAAATCATACGCAGCAGCATGGGTCGGACCTCTTCCGACGAGGCACCCAAGAAGAAGCATTGGTGGAATTTCTGATTCCCACCCTTATACCGTACAAGCCGCGGATAGTTGACATTCAGCTCTCCGCGGCTTTTGTTTCATGGTTTCTGGTGAAACCGTTGTCCATCTTCCAAATCTTCGGGCAAGACTTATCCCTCTTCCGTGGCAACTGTCACGGTTTATCGAGCCAATTGTCACGATATATCGCGCCAACTGCCACGATTTATCGTGGCAATTGCCACGGAAGAGCAGCAAGGGGTGGGGGAGGGGCATCCGCCCAACAACGAATCCTGACAGACGCACTACGAGGGGGCGCGCGTCCAACAGCAGGAGCCGCACCTTGAGCTGGGCTAAGGGAGTCCGCCAAAAAAGCCGGCCCGAGCAAGGAAATCCGCATTCTTGGGGTTTTGGTCACAATGTCCTGAGACTTTAAGCCGGGCGGCAGAATTGAGGTTGTGGATAAGCCTAAACCAATTTTCTCACTCCAGATGGAGTCGTTTACAAAAAGGCTTCGTAAATTACAGAAGGCTTTGCCTGATTTGGATAAGATGAAAGATTTGTTTTGCAAATCGTTGTAAATGTATATTCACAATATATAAAATGCGTATTAAGGAGTAAGGCAATAATATTCTTACTCCTTTTTTCGTATCTGTCACAATTGATGTTACAAGGCTTTAGATGGCGATGTCACACTTTTTATACTTTTATATACAGCAATAGCTGCTATTCAAATTTTAAAAACGGACAGTTTTGGCAGAAAATCCAAGCGAACCATGCTTGTTTTGAAGAAATTTTGTTATTTTTGCAGTGGCTACAAGTAAAATGATGTAATAGTTTTGGATTCGGCTATATCACCTTTTGCAATGGCTATGCAGTTTATACACATTGTACGAACTTCCCAACTGCATTAAAAAATAAATAAACAACCTTTGAGAAGTCGGTTGTAACTAAATCTCCTTAACTATGAAAAAGGTAAGATTATTTTCCTTGGCAGCAATAGTTGCTCTTAGTAGTTTTATTGCTCCTTTGACTGCTTCAGCTTACAAGTATCATGTGACTTTACCCGACGGAACACAAGAAGTTTTTGAATTCGTTAAAATTAACAAAATGAGATTCCTTGTTTTATTTATTTCGATATTATTATGTTCGAACACGATTAAGGCTCAAAGGTTATATAGTGAGAGTGGCGATATTTATGAGAAATCAAAGAGGAGTGTTGTTGATCATGCCAAGTTGGGAGTATTTTATGAATTAAAGTTCCGCAAAGATTCTACCAAGTTGGATGATTATACTGAAGCGCAAACAGTATTGATGGTTTCAGATAAGCACTTACTTTTTTGTGATTATAATCGATTGGCACTCGATTCAATAAATGACTATTTAGCCAGTAGCAAACAAAATAAAAAGGACCAAAAGGCTCGTGAAGAATGGATGCAAGCTATTAACAAATGGACTTTTTTCTTTGTTACGCTAACTGATTTAGAAGAACAAAAAACCACGGTGCAGACTTACGATGTGTTGCGAAGCTACGAGTACACTTACCCAACGCCTCAAATGGACTGGCAATTGGTATCCGGGGACTCTATAATAAATCAAAGAGCTTGTAAAAAGGCCATTTGTTCTTTTGCCGGTCGAAATTATATTGCATGGTACACTGAAACGATAGCACTTCCTTATGGACCTTATCTTTTTACAGGATTGCCTGGGCTGATCATGGAAATCCATGATGAAGGTCGCAATTGGATTTTTACAAATAACGGGGTCGGAAAGATGCCTCAATACTGTGACATGTATCTTTATAAAAAAAAGTATATCACAGATTTGATTGTAACCACACGCGAGAATGCCCTGACCGGTTATCGGAATGATATTGAGGATTTTGATAATCTGAGTATTGAGATTTACAAGGTAAGGGTCGAAAAGAATGGCCAAATGGTTACTCCGGAAGCAAACAAGCCGAAACGTCCCAGTAATATGCTTGAATTACAATGGTAAAAAATTTTAAAATATTATTTATGCTATTTCTGTTTCCTTTGTCTGTATGGGCACAGGAAACAGAAGTCGTTTTTAAGGGTATTGTTACGAACACAGAAGGCATCGGCATTGCTAATGTATTATGTAAGGCATTAAGTGCCACGGATTCCTTACTGGCTTATGGTATCACCCAAAGCAACGGACAATTTCATTTGCAATACAAGAAGAATGTAAATAAACTGACATTCTCGAAAATGGGCTATGCCACACAAATTATTTCAGTTCAAAAGGATAAATATCATTATACCGTTCAGTTAGAAAAAAAGCCTTATGAGCTTAATGAAGTTGTAGTGAAAGCGGCCCCTATAACTCGTAAAAAAGATACGCTTGACTATTATGTAGAGTCTTTTCGTCAGAAAGAGGACTATAGCATTGAGGATGTGCTCAAACGCATGCCGGGTATTGAAGTGACGACTTCAGGACAAATTCTGTATCAGGGTAGCAGCATCAATAAACTGAACATTGAGGGATTAGACCTTATGGGTGATCAATACAACCAAGCCACTCAGAATATGCCAGCTGATGCCGTATCTACGATTCAGGTTATGGAAAATAATCAGCCCATCCGTGCCTTGGAAGGAAAAATTCATAGTAATCATGCGACACTCAATATAAGGTTAAAAAAGAACTATAAAATGCACCCTTTTGGTGACGCAGAAGTGGGAGCCGGAGGAACGCCTGCTATATGGGACGGTAGTCTGACAGGTATTCAAGTGGCAAAGAAAAATCAAGTATTATTTACCGGAGCCTTAAACAACAGAGGTGCCTCATTGCGCAGCTTGCAAAATGGCATGTCGAACTTTACGGGCATTTATGCACAAGAGCAATTGCCAGCTCCTTTCCTCTATTCTACTACAACCCGCCGTCCACCCATTTCACCTATATATTACTTGAACAACCGTTCCTATTTTGCCGGACTGAATTATTTGCACGCTTTCTCTCCTTATTCCACTTTACGTTTCAATCTGCTTTACAACCACGAAGGAGAAAACCGTGAGGATAGCACCCGAAGCGAGTATTATGCGGGCGACACAATTAGTATTTACGAAAACAATCGGCAAAAGAGCTGTGAAGATGTTGTAAAAGGACAGGTGCGTTACGAATTGAATGGCAAGAAGGTGTACGTGGAGAACGTCCTTTCGGGGCAATGGCAGGATGTCAGCTCCTATAATCAAAATGTATCCAATTTAGGCTCTTTGGGAGAGGACATACATCGCAAACCTTATTTTATTCAGAATGTCGCCAATGTCAACCTGACCACTCCAAGTCGTGTCTATAGTTTGGCTTCCATTGTGCGTACCTACCAGACGCGCGAGCGACTTTCTGATTATTGGACAGCAGATAACGAATACAAACGGCAGAGCTATTATCTGAATCATTGGTTTATGCGCCACCGGATTTCCACGGCTTTCGATATAGCGGGCAATCCCTTGACGTTGGGTTACATTATAGAATACAAGCACAACCGACTACACGACCCCCAACAGACGGCTACTTCGTCCTATTGGCTGCACACACTCGAACCATCGTATCAAATTCAGTGGAGCGGTGGAGACGTCGAACTACTTCTTCCTGTGGAATATACCATTTCCCGCTGTGGCTGGCGGAAAGAAAAAGAACACAAAGTTCTTTTCTCTCCTTCGCTCGATTTCACTCAACAAATTAGTTATCTATTGCGAATGGAAGCCTCGGTAGCCTATAACCAAAATGCTTCAACCGCCGATCCTTGGTTCAATGGAACGATGATGAACAACTACCGTACATTTACGACAGGCATCGACAGCCTTTCGGTGCAGCGTGTCGCGTTGGCGAATCTCCGTCTGTCGTATCTGAACACCATCACACTCTTTTCGTGGAATGTTTATGTCGGCTGGACGCGCAGTACTTCCGACCATTATCTTAAAAGTCTTTATATGCCCGATTATACGCTCTTTGTTCCAGTGTGGAACGACCGCACGAAAACTACCTGGAGCATGGCACTGTTATGTCGTAAGAACTTTCGCGATGCCCACATCAATTTGAGCGGACAGACCAATTATTCATATAATAAGGAGTTTGTGTCTCAAAACGAGGTGGAAGATTATCTGCGCTATCATGCCTTGCATGCTTCAGTCACGGCGCAATGGAACGGACTAACATGGTTCCAGCCCAAACTCACCATGGCCGGAAATATCAGTTGGAAAAAGCCTGATGTCTTCTCCGCAACTGACAATCTGCTGAAAAATGCCTATTATTCCTTAACAATGGATTTCTATCCTATCAGTAAACTCCGGCTGTATGCCGACTTTTCGCAATCGGTCTTCGAAATAGTCCGTAACCATTACTCTATTAATAGTTTTTTGAATGCCGGTATGCGCTACGATTTCAATTCTCGCTGGTCAGCAAGCGCAAATATCAACAATCTGTTTAACCGCAAAGACTACGAAGTTTCGCTTTATCAAAAAGCCAATTTCCAATACTACCGCGTACCGCTGCGTGGTCGTGAGTTTATGATTTCGCTACGGCTTAAATATTAAG
>SAMEA3663095__coassemble_884_pt1 | contig 39218 bp, 32 predicted proteins | sample SAMEA3663095__metabat2_high_PE_012 | metagenome-assembled genome bin SAMEA3663095 (sample SAMEA3663095) | pig gut metagenome | biome: pig gut; feature: pig-associated habitat; material: faeces | place: France | collected 2012 | reverse complement strand
GCGTAAGCCTGTCCATGATTTTCTATTACCATTTATTCATTGGCGAAGTCAGGACAATACGAAATGAAACAACATATCCAATCCACGGCTAATATCCATTGAACCTCCTTATCGTCTGTTTAATTCTCAACATGATTTATAGAATCGGCCTTAAATAATATGCATTGAGGAATTATGCCCCGTATGTTATATTCTTGTGGTTTTCATTGATTTAAGTCAAGAAAACGTTGGTTTTTTTGTTAGGTCATTCAAACACCACTTCTTTTTAACTGTTTTATTTGTTGCCTTTCAGTAAAATTATTAACTTTGCAACGTAGAAATGATAAAATTGAACTGTTACATCGTTAGATCCGTAAATAATATATTATGGTAGAAAAGAAAACAACAAGAAGAGCAGCAAGCAAGATTACAACGGCTGCAAAAAAGACTCCTGTGAAGAAAGTAGAGATCGTGATTAACGCAGAGAACGTGGGTTTCCGCGCTGGTGATGTTTATCAGGCTCTTGCTGCCGCCGGTGAGGCTCTGACCGCAGAAGAGATTGCCAAGCAGGCCAAGATCTCTGCCGAAGAGGCCTTCCTCGGTATCGGATGGCTGTTCAAGGAGGGTAAGATCAAGGAAGAGGAAGGCAAAATCGCCTTGGCTTAACCCTAACTATCTCTTTAGCGCGGCTTTTCCGTGTGGGGCAAGGTAGAATGATTTTTGTCCTGTTCCCGTATGAATTGAGGAAAGGTTGCCCCTTGCAGATAAAAAAGCGTTGCCACTTTCGTGGGTGGCAACGCTTTTTCTTGTAAATGTTCGTTTTTTACAATGTATTTGTCTATCTTTGCCAATAAAACATACAACTTACTATGGCAATCAACAATAATCACTTGGTAATCATGGCCGGTGGAGTGGGAAGCCGGTTCTGGCCCATGAGTACGGAAGAGAGACCGAAGCAATTCATTGATGTGTTGGGGTCGGGACGTACCTTGTTGCAATCCACATACGACCGCTTCAAAGGTGTCATCCCCCCAGGGAACGTCTGGGTGGTCACCAATCGCAGATACTCAGGCCTGGTCAGCAGCCAGCTTCCTGACATTCCCGAGGGCAACATCCTGCTGGAGCCTTGCCGCAGGAACACGGCCCCCTGCGTGTGCTACGTCAGTTGGCGCATCAAGGCCCAGGACCCCAAGGCCAATATCGTGGTGGCCCCGAGCGACCATCTCATCACCGACGTTGTGGAATTTCAGCGCATCATCAAGGAATGCCTCAAGTTCACAAGCGAGACCGACGCCATCGTAACACTCGGCATGAAACCCACTGAGCCCCATACGGGCTACGGCTACATCGAGGCCGACCTCAGCTCCAACTCAGCCCGCAACAAGGAACTCTATCGCGTGGACAGTTTCCATGAGAAGCCCAGGTTGGACGTGGCCAAGAAATACGTGGCGCAGAGCGACTATTTCTGGAATGCGGGCATCTTCATCTGGAGCGTCGAGACCATTGTGAACGCCTTTCGCGTCTACGCTCCAGCATTGAACAAAATCTTTGAGTCCATGCTCAGCCTCTATGGCACGGACAAGGAGCAGGAAGAGATCGACCGCAGGTATCCGGAATGCGAGAAGATTTCCGTGGACTACGCCATCCTTGAGAAGGCGGAGGAAATCTTTGTCTGCCCCTCGGATTTCGGCTGGAGCGACCTTGGCAGCTGGGACTCGCTCCGCGCCCATACGGGGCACGACATCTTCAAGAACTCCTGCATAGGAAACAACATAAAGATGTTTGACTCACGCAATTGCATCGTCCATACTACAGAGGAGAAGCAAGTTGTCGTGCAGGGTCTCGACGGCTACATTGTGGCTGAGAGCAACGACACGCTCTTGGTGTGCAAGCTTTCCGAGGGCCAGAACATCAAGAAGTTTATCGGTGAAGAATAAGGACAGGCCCTGCTCATGAAGAATTCCAGACTTTTATCTCTGCTGCTGCTGTTGTTTGTGGTGTCCTTTTCTTTCGCGGGCAGCAAGCGTGAGTTTCGTGGCGCGTGGATCCAGTGTGTCAATGGTCAGTTTGCAGGGCTTGGCACGGTGGCCATGCAGCAGAATCTGCTTAGCCAGTTGGACGAGCTTCAGAAAGATGGGGTGAACGCCATCATCTTCCAGGTGCGCCCCGAGTGCGACGCCCTCTATGCCAGCAAGCTGGAGCCTTGGAGCCGTTTTCTCACGGGCCGTCAGGGAGTGGCCCCCTCGCCCTATTGGGATCCCCTGCAATGGATGATAGAGCAATGCCACAAGCGTGGCATGGAGCTTCATGCATGGATCAACCCCTATCGGGCAAAGACCAAGAACACGAACGACTTGGCTTCCAACCATGTGGCCATGCTCCATCCCGACCGTGTCGTGCCCTACGACGGGCAGTTCATCTTGAATCCTGCGATGAAGGAAAACCGCGACTATGTGTGCGAGGTGGTGAGGGACATCGTGACCCGCTATGATGTGGACGGCATCCACATTGACGACTACTTCTATCCTTATCCTGTGGCCGGCCAACAGTTTGACGACCAAAGGTTCTACGAGAGCGACCGGCGCGGGCTGAGCCTTGGCGACTGGCGGCGCGACAACGTGAATGTCTTCATCAAGCAACTCGGACAGACCATCCATGAGGCCAAGCCTTGGGTGAAGTTCGGCGTGTCGCCCTTTGGCATCTACCGCAACAAGCGCAGCGACCCTACTTCGGGCAGCGAGACGTCGGGATTGCAGAATTATGACGACCTTTATGCCGACGTTCTCCTTTGGGTCAACAATGGATGGGTGGACTATTGCGCTCCTCAGCTCTACTGGCAGATAGGGCACAAGGCTGCCGACTACGCCACGCTCATTCGGTGGTGGGACGGCCATGCCTCAGCCCGTCCATTATATATAGGTGAGGATGTGGAGCGCACGGTGAAGTATCCCGACCCGCAGAACCCACAGAGCAACCAGATGCCCGCCAAGTTTCGCCTACATGCCCAAATGCCCCACGTGCAGGGAACGGTGCTGTGGTATAGCAGGATGGTGGTCGACAACCTTGGCAATTATGGCCAGGTGCTCCGTTCCTCCTACTGGAACCATCCGGCATTGCAGCCGCTCATGCCCTTCATCGACGACAAGGCTCCCAAGAAGCCCCGAAAGTTGAAGGTTGTCGACACGAGCGACGGGCCTGTGCTTTTCTGGACCAAGCCCAAAGGCGAGGGATGGAAAGACGAGGCCCGCCAATATGTGGTCTATCGCTTTGAGGGCAATGAGAAGCACGACTTGCAGGATGCGTCCCATATCGTTGCCGTCACTGCTGACACATTCTTCCGTCTGCCATACGTCGACGGGAGGCGAAAGTATGTCTACTATGTTACAGCCCTTGACCGAATGTCGAACGAGAGCAAGCCCGCCAAGCGGAAGGCCAAGCTTTGAGATAGGCCAACAGCCGGCTCTTACGAGTAGGAGACGGACAAAAAAGTGGGCGGCCTAAAGCGGCTGACAAAACAAGGCCGTGGAAAGAAGGAACGGAATGTTGACTTCTTTCCACGGCCTTTTCGATTTAGCCCAATCATTTCTCCTCCATGAGGTCGTCGAAGAAATCATCAAGGTCTTTGTCCAGGCCTTCCATCAAGTCTCCTCCGAGGATGATGGTCTCGTCGTCGGCCACATAGAGTTCGCCGAGCGGATGCTTCTCGTCGTCCTCAAGCACGAAGCTGTATGGTTTCAGAATGCCAAGATTGTCCACCTCGGAGGACAGCCTCTTGAGCGTGTTGCGGAGATCCACTTTCACCTTGTCGTAAAAGTTCTTATCCTTGTTGTCTATCCATTGTTCTATGACACAACGTGTTATCTCTTTGTCGTCATCATCAAAGGCGAGCATTTCGCCACTGTCTTGGTTGACACAAAGGTGAATGTCGGTGATGATGGATGCATCATCACTTGCAGGAAACTTTTGAGCCACTTTTCTTATCATGCGCTCAATTTGTTGAATCGTCTGTTCTGTTGCAGTCATAGTTTCTTGTTTAGTAGAATTTTTTCAATGCAAAAGTAAGCAAAAAAGTTGAATCTTGTTTACGTTGGTGATGATATTTCTTCAAATTCTCTGATTGTCGCTTGTTCTCAGCTTCTTGTAGTCGTAGCTGGCTTGGTTTCTCTCCTCGTCTTCCCTTGCCGAAGGCATTTTGGCTTCGTAGATTGCGTCGCGGGAGATTCTCACCGTGTTGTCGTTGTGCACGATCACCTTGTTTTGGGGCGTGTCGTCCACAGCGCGCAGGGTACGGTTGTCGCCCCTCTCCCAGTATTTCATTTTCCGAGTGTCGGAATCCACGATTACATATTTATATAAGAGCGGGAAATGCTCTATCATGTCCGCATTGATGGCTACAGTCCATGCGTTGTCTCCGATCTTTGTCATGGGCAGGTAGCGGTTGACGAGCCAGCTCCCTAAGGTTGGCGCGTCGCCCAACACCCCAATCTGCTCGTGGGGCAACAGGCCGTAGGCCCTGGCGTTGAGCACAACGGTGAGGCGGGACATGGGTACGGGGGGGATGACCACTTTGTCTGGTCTCAGGTTCACCACGACTCCGCTTTGGTCTGCCATGCGTTGCCAATGCAGCGGCAGGTCAAGCCAGTTGTCGTAAAACGTGTAGTCGCGGTTGGGGCTGAGGGCAACGGCGCGTGGAACGGGATTGCATTCCCTTCGCCTCACCTCTCCGTTGGCGGCCCTCAACTGGTAGGTGTAGAAGATGGCGTTGAAGGCTTGGTGCCAGGAATGCAGCACATTGTATTCGGCCACCCAGTTGAGGCCATCGTCGGTATGCATGGCCACATTCTCCGTCTTGTCCCTGCCTCCTGTGGTCAGAAGGTGGATTGTCACTTCAAGGGTGTCGCCCCATTGCGCCATATAGGGTAGATGGAATGTCAGTTTCATAGTTGTATGGTTCTTTTGCCACAAATATAGCAAAAAATATTCAATGGAGTAAAACTTGGTGTGAAAAAATGAAGTCCCAGTTCATTTTTTTTGCGTTTCCCTTTTTGCATTCAGCCGAATTTCTGTAACTTTGCACCCCGAACTTTAGGCGGCTTTTGCCGCGTTTGGAATATGAATACGCAATCAAAAAGAAGAAGTTTGGTAGCGGCTGCCATCGTAGTCGTTGCCATGTTGGCTTTCGGTTATTATTATTTTTTCTCCAGTTTTGCCAAGAACAGTGAGTCGCAGTTTGTATATATCGACAACGACGACGATGTCGACTCGGTTCTGGCCAAGCTTCGCCCCATGGCTTCCGAACACGGGATGAACGCCTTGGGTAGTCTTGTCCGCCATTTCAATTATGGCGACCATATCCGAACTGGTCGTTATGAGGTGGGCGACGGCATAGGCGCGCTCCAGCTGTTCCGCCACCTGCGCAATGGGCTTCAGACACCAGTGAAACTCACCATTCCCAGTGTGCGCACCATGGATAGGCTGGCGGGTGAACTCTCTAAGAAGTTGATGATGGATTCGGTTGAGCTCTACAAAATGATTTCCGATGAGAGTGTATGCCGCGCCTATGGATTGGACACAGCCACGATGGTTTGCCTCTTCATTCCCAACACATACGACATTTATTGGAACATCACTCCTGAGAAGTTGCTCAAAAGGATGAAGAAGGAGTACGACACTTTTTGGAACGACAGCCGCAAGGCCAAGGCCAAGGCCGAGGGGCTGACTCCTGTTGAGGTGATGACGCTTGCCAGCATTGTTGATGAGGAGACGGCCAACAATGGCGAGAAGCCCATGATAGCCGGCATGTATCTCAACCGACTGAAGTTTCGCGATGCGGAGTACCCCGAGGGAATGCCGCTTCAGGCCGACCCCACCATCAAGTTTGCTTGGAAAAGGTTCGACCTGAAACGCATCTACAACAGTCTGCTCTACATCAGAAGTCCATACAACACCTACAAGAACCCTGGTCTTCCACCCGGCCCCATCCGCATCCCCTCGGTTGAGGGCATCGAGGCCGTGCTGAATGCCGTCCATCACAACTATCTTTATATGTGCGCCAAGGAAGACTTCAGTGGCACGCACAATTTCGCTCGGACATACGAAGAGCACCAGCGCAATGCGGTCCGCTACAGCGAGGCCTTGAACAAGAGGGGCATAAAATGAGAAAGGAGTTCTCCACCTATATCTTCGACCTCGACGGCACGTTGATAGACAGCATCGGCGACTTGGCCTCAAGTTGCAACTATGCGCTCAGAAAATATGGGATGGGTGAGTATAGCGTCGACGAGGTGCGGATGATGGTGGGCAACGGGGTGAAGAAGCTCATGGAGCGTGCCACACCTGACGGGCTTGCCAACCCGCTCTTCGATGAGGCTTATGCTTGTTTCCGCCAGCACTACATGATTCACAACCTCGACACCACACGGCCCTACCCAGGCATCACGGAAACACTCGCCGCACTGAAGGAGAGGGGAAAGAACCTCGCAGTGGTCAGCAACAAGTTCTATGCCGCCACACAGGAGCTCGTGGCCCATTTCTTTGGCGACCTCATCCATGTGGCCATCGGTGAGCGTGAGGACATTCGCAAGAAACCTGCCCCCGACACGGTGATGGAAGCAATGAGACAGTTGGGCGTGGGGGCTGACGAATGCGTCTACATCGGCGACAGTGATGTTGATATTGACACGGCACGTAACAGTGGCATGCCCTGCATCAGTGTATTGTGGGGATTCCGTAGCAAGGAATTCCTGCTTGAGCACGGGGCGAGTCATTTGATTTCGTCTCCCCAAGAACTCCTTGCTTGATGGGACAATTCCGAATTCTTCATATAGCCGCAGGAAGGGATTCCTGCGGCTTTTTCTTCCACTATCTTATGGACCCAGCCTTAATTTTTCCTTATACCTGCCGCTTTGTGCGTGAAAATGATTACTTTTGCCGAAAATTAAGACTATGACAGAAGAAATCCAAGTGTCCGTGAGTCCTGAGACAGCTGCCGACAGCCAACGTCTCGCCTCATATATCGCCCGGCTGAAGGCCATCGACGTGCGCACCATTCGCCATATCCGCATTTTGCGGCGAAGCATCGATGCTCGCCAGCGGCGCATTCTGGTCAATCTTTCCTTGCGCGTGTACGTCAACGAAGAGCCAACCGACGAGGCCTACAGGTCCATAAGCTATCCCAACGTGGCCGACCGCCCCTCGGTGGTCGTCGTAGGTGAGGGACCTGGTGGCTTGTTTGCTTCTCTTCGCCTTATCGAGTTTGGGTTCCGCCCTGTTGTGGTGGAGCGTGGCAAGGATGTACACGAACGCAAGAAGGACCTCTCGCTCATCACGAAGACCCAGAGGGTGGATGCTGAGAGCAACTACAGTTTCGGAGAGGGTGGGGCAGGAGCCTATTCGGATGGCAAGCTCTACACCCGCAGCAAGAAGCGCGGCAACGTGGACCGCATTCTCAACATCTTCTGCCAGCATGGTGCGCCCCTTTCCATTCTCAGCGATGCCCATCCCCATATCGGGACCGACAAGCTGCCACGTGTCATAGAGAACATGCGTCTTCAGATATTGCGCTCCGGCGGAGAGGTGCACTTCCAAACCCGAATGACGGGGCTCATCCTACAGGGCGACAAGGTGGTTGGAGTGGAGGCCATAGACCAGGTGTCGGGCAGCCAACTTGAGTTTCGCGGCCCCGTGATACTCGCTACGGGTCATTCAGCGCGCGATGTCTATCGGTATCTGTATTCAGCCCGCGTAGAGATGGAACCCAAGGGGATAGCCGTAGGTGTTCGGCTCGAGCATCCCTCCCACCTTATCGACCAGATTATGTATCACAATCCGAAGGGACGTGGCGCTTATCTGCCCGCAGCGGAATACAATATGGTGGCGCAGGTCGACGGCCGAGGCGTTTACAGTTTCTGCATGTGTCCGGGAGGCTTTGTCGTCCCGGCCGCCACAGGGCCGAAACAGATTGTTGTCAATGGCATGAGTCCTTCCAACCGTGGCACAAAATGGAGCAACAGCGGAATGGTGGTGGAGACTCGCCCCGAGGACGTTGCCGGCGACGAAGTGCTGCGCATGATGCTGTTTCAGGAGCAGTTGGAGGCAGCCTGCTGGGAGCAGGGCAAGCACAAGCAGACGGCTCCCGCCCAGCGAATGGCCGACTTCGTGGAGCAGCGTGCCAGCCACGACCTCCCCAAGGCTTCCTATGCTCCGGGCTTGGTTGCGAGCCGACTTGACGAGTGGCTTCCAGCGTCTGTTTCCCACCGTTTGGCGGAGGGCTTCCGAGTCTTCGGCCATCGCTATCGCGGCTTCCTCACCAATGAGGCAGTGCTGATGGCCGTAGAGACCCGCACCAGCTCACCAGTGCGTATTGTGCGCTCGCCCGCCACCTTGCAGCATGTGCGGCTTGAGGGTCTGTTTCCCTGCGGCGAGGGTGCAGGCTATGCGGGAGGAATTGTCTCGGCGGGCATCGACGGAGAACGGTGTGCCGAGAGTGCCGCAGCCTATCTCCAACAGTAATTGAAGTCCCAGTAGGGGCATAACATCCATTCATGACGTAAGATGAAATTTGCTTTCTCAACACTGCTTTTCCTTTTCTTGGCCCTACTGCCTGCCCGTTCGCAACATCGCGGCTACGAAGGCTACATCTCAAGGCTCTGTGCCCACTATGCCGACAGCCTCAGCCGTTTGTCCAACGACAGCACGGCCTTTGACTCTCCGTCGCTCATCAGCTCCTGCTACCGGCTTTTCACCCCCCTGTCGCTCTATGACTCGTCGTTGATCCATTTCCTACAACCAGGGAAAGAGCCATCGGAGATAGACAAGGCTCTGCTCCATGTGTATCTCACTCGTCCCGACTTGGTGCGTACGACCGAGCGGAACCTTACCGCAGCGGGCTCACTTGAGGCTACCAAGCAGGTGAAGGCAAGCCCCGACATCGTTGACATCATTGCGCCCAAGGCACAGGAGCCGGAAGACTATCCCATTGCGGTCGTGGTGAGCAAGCCCGACTTCTGGGCATTCTCGGGCGAATACAATATGCAGTTCCTGCAGAACTACGTTTCGTCAAACTGGTATAAGGGCGGCCAGAGCAACTACTCCGTATTGGGTTCGCTCACCGTAGAGGCCAACTACAACAACAAACAGAAAGTGCGCTTCGACAACAAGTTGGAGCTGAAGTTGGGATTGCAGACCACCCGGGGCGACAGTCTCCACAGCACGAAGACTTCGGAAGACCTTATCCGCTATACGGGCAAGTTGGGACTGCAGGCCCGACACCATTGGTATTACACCTTGCAGACAATAGCCCAGACGCAGTTCATGCGTTCCTACAAAAGCAATGATCCCAAGGTGTATTCAGATTTCTTCTCACCATTCACATTGAATGTCTCACTTGGTATGGACTACAATGTCAACTGGCTCAAGGAAAGACTCACGGGTTCCATCCATCTTGCCCCTTTCGCCTACAACTTCAAGTATGTGGACCGCCTGTCACTGGCCACCCGCTATGGACTCGACGAGGGCAAGCACCAATTGCATGACTACGGTTCTGAAATAAACATCGACCTCACCTACAAGTTCGCTACGAACATGAAGTGGCGCTCGCGCCTTTATTTCTACACCACCTACAAGCGTACGGAAATGGAATGGGAGAACAATGTGGTGCTGCAAATCAACCGCTTCCTTTCCACCAACATTTTTGTCTATCCCCGCTTTGACGACGGTGCGGAGAAGGACGACCACCATGGCTACTGGCAATTCAAGGAGTATTGCTCTTTCGGCTTCACATTCCAGTTGTAAGCTTCCAGCCGCATGACGCTCTTCCCCAAAGGCTTTTGGCAGTTCTATCCCTATCTGAGGATTCTCGTGTTTTTCTTGGCGGGGATTCTTGTAGGCTATTATGTGCCATTGCCGTCGGCCTGGATTCCTTTTTCATTGGCGGCCGTGTCGTTGATGGTCGCCATAGTCTTCCTGCGCAGACGTTATGTCTCTTCCGTGTCCATTCTATGCTCAGTCCTTTTTTCCGCGGTGGTGTTGGTGATGAGCTACACCCAAAGGCTGAGGTCAAGGGCCGACAACATCATTGCCCACGAACGGGATTATCGGGCGGTGGTGGTGAGCCAGCCCGAGCGGCGCGGCAAGACCATGAGCATGGACTTGTATCTGCCCGACTACGACTGTAAGGTGAAAGCCCACATCTTGAGGGATGGAGAAGGGAGGGCCACCAATCTAATCATTGGGCAGGGGGTGGTGTTCCATTCCATTCCAGAGCGTCCCCGCAACTGGAAGAGCGACGGCAAGTTCAACTACGAGCGATGGCTCAACACGCATCATTTTCTTGCCACTGTGTTTCTGCTGCCGCAGGACTGGCACACGGAAGTGCTGGATGTGTCCAAAGTCAGCCATTTCGAGAGAGCGCAGTGGCGGTTGCTGTCTTTGCGCAGCCAGCTTGCCGAGAGGCTGGGCATAACCTCCACAGATGCCTCTTCGGCTTTGCTCTTGGCCCTCACTTTGGGCGACAAGAGGCATCTTTCGACAGATCTCCGCAATGCGTTCAGTGACGCCGGCATAGCCCATTTGTTGGCACTGAGCGGGCTTCATCTGTCGATGCTCTACGGCTTCATCCTGCTCCTCCTGTCGGGTTTCCGTCAGCGTTGGCTGGCCACGTTGGGTAGCATTGTAAGCGTCTGGATTTACGTGATGCTCGTCGGCTTGCCCGTGAGCGCAGTGCGTGCCGCCATCATGCTGACCGTCTATGGCATCACAGCCATGGGCTATCGCGGACGTGTAGCCTTGAATGTTTTGTCTCTAACGGCCTTGGTGATGATGGCCGCCAATCCCTTGTTGCTTTGGGATGTCAGTTTTGAGCTGTCTTTCCTTGCCATGTTGTCTATAGGTGTCTACTTCCCATCCTTATACAAGATAGGCCGAGGATGGAAAGGGATTTTGCGTAGGATGTGGGGACTTGTGGCAGTGTCGGTGGCCGCCCAGATCGGTACGGTTCCACTCGTGCTTTATTATTTTGGGCGTGTCAACCTGTATTCTCCTCTCACCTCTTTGTTTTTCATTCCCTTGACGATGCTAATTCTCTATTTGGGTTTCAGTGGCATCCTTGTCTATGCTTTAGGCTGGAATGGGTCGTTGCTCGTGGCATGGGCCATGAGAGCAGCCGGTTGGTTGTCGGTGGGCGCAAGCCAAGTGAACACCTGGCCAGGAGGACTGTTGAGGGTGGAGAACTGGAGCCTTGTGCAGACGCTTTTGCTCTATGTCCTCATAGCCGTACTCTCGCTCATGTTGTTCAAGGCGGCTAAAATTGCCTATAGTGGAAGAACCGTGATCCATGAGTAGGAGAAGGGCGCTTTGGTTTTTGCGGCTGTTGTGCCTGTGTGGGGTAGAGGGCGTTTCGATTAAGGCTGGTTCTAAAAATTAGGTTTAGAAACCAAGCCTCTTCAGCTCAATCGACAAATCCTCCTCCGTCGGATAATGACGCTGAAACAAGCAAAAGCTCAATAACACTGCCATGACATGAGGTCCGCTGCCGGGGAGGTCCGCTGCCCTCAGCGGACAAGTAACCTTTATAGGTATTGTGTACCATCTTATTTAGGCCGTCCTAAAAAAGATGGTTACATTTTTTCGACAAAGGTCGGAAAAACATGGCTCATATAAAAGACGGCATAAATAGGATGGTTACGTTTTCCCAACCACCAAGACGGCATGGCTGATCTCGGTTGGCTGGTTGTAGTCAGCCAACGGAAACAGGCTAAAGTGGACGCAATGTTGCGTCTTGTCCGTCGCGAAGCGTAGGAACGAAAGTCACTGTTTGGTAAGCTTGCGCTGAAGCAGTTTGCCCAATGCCATGGCATGGCGTTGGCGCTTGGTGATGTCCTCGCGAATGATGGAAATTTCATTCAGGATTTGTGCCGCCCTGCTTTGAATGATGTTGGGCTGCCTTTGGCTGCGGTCGGCCTTGGCGTTGACAATGATGTTGATTCCAGCGGGATGGATGTCGATGTCGATGTCCTGCCCCATCTGCACGGGGTCGCCATCATAATGTACAACGCCAGGATGCTTGCGGTGGATGTGGATGCGTCGCGAACGGAACGTCTTGATTTTTGAACTCTTGTCGAGCGTCTTGTTGAACATGTCGATGGAAATCTGCGTGGCGTCAATGATGTCGAAGGGTTCCATGATGACCACGTCCATCAGGCCGTCGCTCATGGATGCCTGCGGGGCAATGTAGGCGTTGTTGCCATACTGTGAGGCGTTGGCTACGGAAATGAGGAAAGCCTTTTCGAATGTCACTCCTTGGTCGTCCTGTATCTCGTAAGTCTCAGGCTTGTATTTGAGTCCCTCCCGGAGCACGTTCTCCACGTAGGTGGCGAGTCCCCGCTTTCCAGCCTCGGCAAACTTCTGGCTGATCATGGCGTCGAAGCCCATTCCACACGTGCAGAAGAAAGGGTATTGGTTGATGGTGCCATAGTCGAGCGGGCGCACCACGCACTCGTTGATGACGTTGATGGCCTCCTGGGGCTGCATGGGGATGAACAGGTGGCGTGCCAGGCCATTGCCGGAACCGCAGGGAATGATGCCCAAAGCCGTTGGCGTGTTGACCAGGCTTCGGGCCACCTCGTTGACCGTACCGTCGCCGCCTACTGCCACGACGATGTCGGCGTGGTCCTGGACGGCCTGATGGGCCATTTCTGTGGCATGGCCGGGATGGGTGGTGAAACATATCTCGTAGTCAAAGAGGTCCTTGTCCAGATAAGTGTTGAGCAGACTTGGCGCGTCGCCCTTGCTCTTTGTACCCGAAATAGGATTCACAATGATAAGCATCTTCTTCTTCATGTTGCAAATGTAAGCAAATTCTGATAATTATTTTGCTTAAAACTGTTTTTTTTACCTTGCTGGTTGATTTCTTGGAGTTTTTGAAGATTTTAGCCAAAAAAATTGTATCTTTGCAGCCTAAATAAAAAATAAGTAGTATTCTACACCTTTAAAATGGGACAGTTACAAGAAAGATACAAGAGTTATCGCGAACCCCAGAAGTATATGGCCCAGGGAGTGTACCCCTATTTCCGCGCCATAACAAGCAAGCAAGGCCCAGAGGTTACCATGGAGGGCCACAAAGTGCTTATGTTTGGCTCCAACGCCTATACGGGTCTTACGTCCGATGAGCGGGTGATTGCCGCTGCCAAGGAGGCTTTGGAGAAATATGGCTCCGGATGTGCCGGAAGCCGATTCCTTAATGGAACCCTCGACATTCATGTACAGTTGGAGAAAGAACTTGCCGCCTTTGAGCATAAGGACGATGCCCTGTGCTTCTCCACGGGATTCTCGGTAAACTCAGGAGTGCTTGCCGTTGTAGTTGGTCGCGGAGACTATATCATTTGTGACGACCGCGACCATGCCAGCATCGTTGACGGAAGAAGACTTAGCTTTGCCACCCAGCTCCATTATAAGCACAACGACATGGCCGACTTGGAACGGGTGCTGAAGAGCCTTCCCCATGAGGCTGTGAAACTCATCGTTGTGGATGGCGTGTTCTCCATGGAGGGTGATTTGGCCAAGCTGCCCGAGATTGTTGAATTGAAGCACAAGTACAATTGCAGCGTCATGGTTGACGAGGCCCACGGGCTTGGTGTGTTCGGAGAGCAGGGTAGAGGCGTTTGCCACTATTTTGGTCTGCAGGACGACATCGACCTCATCATGGGTACGTTCTCCAAGAGCTTGGCTTCCATCGGCGGCTTCATCGCCTCCGACAAGGACACCATCAACTACCTGCGCCACACTTGCCGCACCTATATCTTCTCGGCCAGCGACACGCCTGCAGCCACGGCGGCCGCCTTGGAGGCTCTCCATATCATCCAGGAAGAGCCGGAGCGTATCAAGCATCTTTGGGATGTGACCCACTACGCGCTGAGGCGCTTCCGCGAGGAGGGCTTCGAGATTGGCGACACCGAGAGTCCTATCATTCCGCTCTATGTGAGGGACATCGACAAGACATTCCTCGTCACCAAGTTGGCTTTCGATGCCGGCGTGTTCATCAACCCTGTCATTCCTCCCGCTTGCGCCCCGCAGGATACGCTTGTAAGGTTTGCCCTGATGGCCACCCACACTGAGGACCAGGTGGAGAGAGGCGTCCAGGCTCTGAAGAAGATTTTCGTGGAGCAGGGAATCATCAAGTAGCCCTTCTCCATCCCGCTTTTGCCCCGTTTGGGCAGCGGCAGAATTGGGAGCATTGGCAGGCCAATGAATTTTATGTACAGACAGCCGTATTGGAGATAACAAGTCTTCAAGACGGCTGTCTGTTTTTTCCTCGCAAAGGATGAAGCGTTTCCTTTGAATGGTTTGTTCGTCTGCCGTCAGTGAATCATGGCGAAGGCGTGCAGGCCAATTTGCCATCCATCCGGGTGGCCATTGTCCAAGCGTCGTACACTATGGCAGGCATAAAGACTGTGAGCCACAGCGCGTCATGGTGGTGGCTACGTTGGCCATTCCTTTGATGGGAACATCTTGATATGATTTCCATTTAAGCATTATTCACCTTACCTTTTCATGGTAAGCCACCTTTTTTTATTAACTTTGCATGATGGCAGAAGCCGTGCAAGGGCTTGCGGTCACTAATCGGTTAGAAATTATCACAAAATGAATAGAATATTGCTCTTTTCTTGTTTGCTGTCCCTTTTCCTGTTTGCGCCTTGCAGCTTGCGGGCTCAGAAGAAGGATATTGCCCAAGCCAAGGAATGGGTCAAGAAGAAGCAAAATCTCGACAAGGCACAGCAGAGCATGGAGGCCTTGCTGAAGGATTCGTCCAACCGCACGAACGAGAAAATCTATCTCGTGTTGTTTGAAGCCGTCAAAGGCCAGTACGAGCAAGGCAACGAGCAACTCTATCTGAAACAGAAGTGCGACACGGCGCAACTGTTCAACAATGCGCTGCGGATGTTCCAAGTGTTGGAATCCCTCGACAGCCTCGACGCTATGCCCGACGGCAAGGGCCGTGTCAAGCCAAAGTATCGGGCTGACCATGCGCGCTATTTGAGCCCTTTGCGCCCCAACCTCTACAACGGAGGACTCTTCTTCATCCGCAAGCAGAAATATGCCGATGCCTACCGCTTCTTAGAGGCCTATATCGACTGCGCGCGCCAGCCCCTGTTCTCCCCGCTCCATTATGACGACAAAGACCCTCGGATGGCCACAGCCAGCTATTGGGCCGTGTATTGTGGCTACAAGATGAAGGACACCAAGGCCACGCTCCGCCATACCTATCTGGCATTGAAGGACACTGCCCACTACTGTCTGATGCTGCAGTATCTGGCCGACACCTACAAGATGGAAAAGGACACGGTGCGATATGTTCAGACCCTTGAAGAGGGTTTTGGGAAATATCCCGAGTTTCCCTATTTCTTCCCGCGACTGTTGAGCCACTACTTGCAGGGGAGGATGTGGGACGAGGCGCAGGCACTGACCGATACGGCTATGTCCATCAATCCTAAGAACAACGTGTTTGTCTTTGCCCGATCCACGGTGCTGCTCAATACGGGGCAGTATGAGGAGAGCCTTGCCCTTTGCGACACGCTCTTCGCCCGGGGCGACAGTCTGCCCGACATATATCTAAACGCTGGGCTGGCATGGTTCAACCAAGGTGTGGAGCTGGATAAGAATGTAGCCACATCGCGCAAGTTGAGGGCCAAAATCATCTCCTGCTACAAGAGCGCGCTGCCTTATCTGGAAGCCTACAGGAAGAAGCGGCCCGAGGCTAAGTCGGAGTGGACTCTGCCTCTCTACACCATCTACCTCAACTTGAATATGGGCAAGGAGTTTGACGAGATAGACCAAATATTAAGAAGACAGAATAAGAAATGAAAGAAGAGGTGCTGAAGAAGTTGGGCATTCAGCTGAACGACATGCAGCTGGAGGCTGGAAAAGCGATAAATGGAGCGGGAAAGGATGTCGTAATCCTTTCGCCTACGGGTACTGGGAAAACGTTGGCCTATCTGTTGCCTTTGGCCGAAAGACTGGACCGGAGCGGCGATGTGCAGGCTGTCGTGCTTGTGCCAGGCCGCGAGCTGGCCCAACAGTCGTTGAATGTATGGAAGAGCTTGGGTACGGGCTTGCGGGCCGTAGCCTGCTATGGCGGCCGCCCTGCCATGGACGAGCACCGCGAGTTGAGGAGAGTGCAGCCGCAATTGGTGTTTGCCACTCCGGGCCGACTCCGCGACCATCTGCAGAAAAGCAACCTGTCCACCCACGATGTATCCTGGCTCGTGATAGACGAGTTTGACAAGTGCCTGGAAATGGGCTTCTCAAAGGAGATGGAGGACATCATGGCGATGATGCCCCAAGGCGTGCGTCATATCCTGCTCTCGGCAACCGACATGGAGCAGATTCCACGCTTCGTGAACATACACAATGTGGAACGGATCAACTTTCTCGAAGGCAGGGAAGAGGTGGACAAGCGTGTGAGCAACTTCATTGTGGAGAGTCCCACTAAGGACAAGCTCCAGACCTTGGCCCAATTGCTCCGCTATGTTGGCGACGAGAGCAGCATCGTCTTCCTGAACTATCGCGACGCCGTGGAGCGCACGGTGGATTTTCTTGAGGGGCAGGGCTTCTCGGTCGTGGGCTATCATGGTGGGCTGGAACAGCGCGAGCGCGAGGAATCCCTCTATAAGTTCGCCAACCATTCGGTGGTGACCTTGGTGAGTACAGACTTGGGCAGCCGCGGACTGGACATTCCCGATGTGAGAAACATCATCCATTACCATCTTCCCGAGGGTCAGGAAGAAATGATCCACCGCATAGGACGCACTGCCAGGTGGGATGCTGAGGGACGCACATTCTTTGTCTTGGGACCCGAGGAACACGTGCCCGACTATTTCACGGGTGAGACAGAGCGTCTGGTTCTTCCCTCAGAGTTGCCGGCTCCCGTCATGCCAAGAATGATGACCCTTTATATAGGTAAAGGAAAGAAGAATAAAATCTCGAAAGGAGACATTGTGGGCTTCCTTTGCAAGAATTGTGGCCTTTCGTCGGCAGATTTGGGACGCATAGATGTGTATGAAAGGTATGCCTACGTGGCTGTGCGGAGAGAAAAGGCAAAAAATATTGTGAAATTGACAAAAGATGCCAAAATAAAGGGAATACATACCAAAGTGGAAGAGGTTAGGTAGGTTTCCACCTTTTAACCCCCTGTTTTTGGTTTACACGTGTCAGCTTGAAGACCACAAGGCCTCGATGCGGAAAAAAAAAGTGACTAAAAATTTGCAACTGTCAAAATAAAGATGTATCTTCGCAGAAGATAATTAAAACGATAACACCTAACACTAAAACAAACAATCATGAAGAAGTACAACTTTAACGCAGGTCCCTCAATCCTCGCCCGCGAGGTGATCGAGAACACTGCAAAGCAGATTTTGGATTTCAACGGTTCTGGTCTCTCATTGATGGAAATCAGCCACCGTGCAAAGGACTTCCAGCCTGTTGTAGACGAGGCTATGGCACTCATCAAAGAGTTGCTCGACATTCCTGAGGGTTATTCTGTTGTATTCCTCGGTGGCGGCGCTTCTTTGCAGTTCATGCAGATTCCTGCCAACTTCCTTATCCACAAGGCAGCTTACCTGAACACGGGTACATGGGCAAAGAAGTCAATGAAAGAGGCCAAGCACTTCGGTGAGGTCGTAGAGGTGGCTTCTTCAGCTGACGCCAACTACACCTTCATCCCCAAGGATTATGAGATTCCCACTGATGCAGACTACTTCCACTTCACGACCAACAACACCATCTACGGCACCGAGATTCGCAAGGATCTTGACAGTCCCGTTCCATTGATTGCTGATATGAGTTCTGATATCATGTCTCGTCCCGTCGATGTCTCCAAGTACACGGCCATCTACGCTGGCGCCCAGAAGAACATGGCCATGGCTGGCGTCACCGTCATCATCGTCAAGGACGACATGTTGGGCAAGGCTCCCCGTGAGTTGCCGACAATGATCGACTACCGCACGCATGTTGCCAAGGGCTCTATGTTCAATACGCCTCCTGTGGTGCCCATCTACAGCCTCATGGAGAATATGCGTTGGATCAAGGCCCAGGGCGGTGTGAAGGAGATGGAGCGCAGGGCTCACGAGCGTGCTGACATGCTTTACGCCGAGATTGACCGCAACAAGCTGTTCCGCGGCACTGTGAAGGAAGAGGACCGCTCGCTGATGAACATCTGCTTCGTGATGAACGACGAGTATAAGGATTTGGAGAAGCCGTTCCTCGACTTTGCCATCTCCAAGGGAATGGTCGGCATCAAGGGCCACCGCAGTGTAGGCGGCTTCCGGGCCAGCTGCTACAACGCCCAGTCTGTTGAGGCTGTCAAGGCTCTCATCGACGCCATGCAGGAGTTTGAGCGTCAGCATTAATTCATAGTTTCTTTGAACCGTTAAATTCATTGTCTATCATGAAAGTATTAATTGCAACCGAGAAGCCTTTTGCTCCTGCCGCTGTTGAGGGAATCAAGAAAGTGCTCTGTGGCGCAGGCCATGAGGTGACTGTTCTCGAAGGTTATAAAGACAAGTCTGAACTGATAGCCGCCGTAAAGGACGTCAACGCTATGATTGTGCGTTCGGATAAAGTTACGAAGGAAGTGATCGACGCTGCTCCCGAGTTGAAGCTTGTGGTGCGTGCCGGTGCTGGCTACGATTCCATCGATACCGCATACGCTAAGGAGAAAGGTGTGATCGTGGAGAACACTCCCGGCCAGAACTCCAACGCCGTGGCCGAGCTGGTGTTCGGTCTGTTGGTATTCGCCAAGCGCAAGTTCTTCAATGGCAAGGCTGGCTCTGAACTGAAAGGCAAGAAGATTGGCATCCTCGCTTTCGGCAACGTGGGCCGCAATGTGGCTCGCATCGCCAAGGGTTTCGACATGGACGTCTACGCCTACGACGCTTTCATCCCGGCTGAGAAGATTGAGGCTGCAGGAGTGCATGCCGCAAAGAGCCAGGAAGACCTGTTCGAGAAGTGCGACATCATTTCCCTCCACATTCCGGCAACTCCCGAGACAAAGCAGAGCATCAACTATGCCCTCGTGAGCAAGATGGAGAAGGGGGCAGTGCTGATCAATACGGCCCGCAAGGAAATCATCAACGAGCCCGAGCTCATCAAGCTGATGGAAGAGCGTCCCGACCTGACTTACATCACCGACATCAAGCCTGATGCCGACGAGGAGTTCAAGGCCAAGTTAGAGGGCCGCTACTTCGCCACGCCCAAGAAGATGGGAGCCCAGACCGCTGAGGCCAATGCCAACGCCGGTATCGCCGCCGCCCATCAGATTGAGGCCTACTTCGCTACGGGTGACACCAAGTTTCAGGTCAACAAGTAAATATCCTAATGAATCAAAACGGTTTATCCCCGTTGTGACATAACCTAACCAGGGCAGTGCAGACTCAGGTTCTTGCTCTGTCCTGATTTTCAATTCAACAACTAAATCCAAATCTAAGCAACTATGGCAACGATCAAACCTTTTCGTGGCGTGCGTCCACCGAAGAACTTGGTGGAGCGTGTAGAGTCGAAACCCTACGACGTGCTCAACTCTGAGGAGGCACGCAAAGAGGCTGGTGACAATGAAATGAGCCTCTATCATATCATCAAACCGGAAATCAACTTCCCCGAGGGAACCAGCGAGTATGATCCCCGCGTTTATCAGAGCGCAGCCGACCATTTCAAGATGTTCCAGGACAAGGGCTGGCTGGTTCAGGACAACAAGGAGAACTATTATATTTATGCCCAGACCATGAACGGCAAGACCCAATATGGTCTTGTTGTTGGCGCATACGTGAACGACTATCTGAATGGTGTCATCAAGAAACATGAACTCACGCGTAGGGACAAGGAAGAGGACCGCATGAAGCACGTTCGTGTGTGCAACGCCAATATGGAGCCTGTGTTCTTTGCCTATCCCGACAATTCCACGCTCAATGCCTTGCTCAATCGGTATGCGGCTACAGAGCCCGAGTATGATTTCATTGCTCCCGGCGACGGCTTCAGGCATCAGTTCTGGATTGTCAGCGATGAGAACGACATCAAACTCATCACTGAGGAGTTTAAGAAAATGCCCGCTCTCTACATTGCCGACGGCCACCATCGTTCGGCAGCCGCTGCTCTTGTGGGCGCGGAGAAGGCAAAGCAGAATCCCCATCATACAGGCAAGGAGGAGTACAACTATTTCATGGCTGTGTGCTTCCAGGCTTCCCAGCTTACCATTCTTGACTACAACCGTGTTGTGAAGGATTTGAACGGCTTGACTACAGAGCAGTTCCTCAAGGCTTTGGCTGAGGACTTCGAAGTGGAGGATATGGGTACAGAAAACTATCGCCCTGCAAAGCTCCATGAGTTCTCGCTCTATATTGACGGTCACTGGTACAAGCTCACTGCCCGCGAGGGACGCTACGACAACAATGACCCCATCGGTGTGTTGGATGTCGACATTTCAAGCCGCCTCATCATCGACAAACTCTTGGGCATCAAGGACCTTCGTTCCGACAAGCGCATCGACTTTGTTGGTGGCCTTCGCGGACTGGGCGAGTTGAAGCGTCGGGTTGACAGTGGCGAGATGCGCATGGCACTGGCCCTGTATCCTGTCACGATGAAGCAAATCATGGACATCGCCGACAGCGGCAAGATCATGCCTCCTAAGGCTACGTGGTTTGAGCCCAAGCTCAGAAGTGGACTCATCATCCACAAACTGGACTAAAACGATACAATGACAGACGAATATAAGACGATTAGCGATAAAATTGGCGAGGGATTCTACTCCGAAAAGCGGAGTAGATTCCTCGCTTTTGCCCATCATGTGGCCTCGATAGATGAGGCCAAGGACATCATCGCTGGCTATAAGAAGAAATACTTTGACGCACGGCATTGTTGCTATGCCTACGCCATAGGCCCCGAGAGGGAAGAATATCGTCAGAATGATGACGGGGAGCCTTCTTCCACAGCTGGGAAACCGATTATGGGCCAGATACTGTCACATGAACTGAGCGACATTCTGATAGTGGTCGTGCGCTATTACGGTGGTGTCAATTTGGGTACCGGTGGGCTGATTGAGGCCTACCGTGCAGCCGCGGCCGATGCCATTGCGCATTGCGCGGTGGTTACCAGCCAAGTGGAGGAAACCGTCACCTACAAGTTCACCTACCCGATGATGAACGCGGTGATGCGTGTGGTGAAAGAGATGAATCCACGGGTAGTGGCAAGGGATTTCAATACGAGCTGTTCCATAACGCTCGCGATAAGGAAAAGTCAGGCTGAGGCCTTGAGGAAAAGATTGGAGGGATTGTCTTTCTTGTGATTCCGATTCACCAATCGCGGAACAACTCGAAACCAAACTTGCATCCAATACCATCGAACTTCCCGTTCTTGTTGGAAACGAAAACGCCCATGGAGAACAAACGGGTGGTGAAGCCATATCCGCATTCGGAGTAGGGACTCAACTTCTTCACGGTCAATCCGCTCACATAGATTCTCTCTGTCTCAATGAAGCGTCCCAAGTAGGGAATCCATGAGAGCAGCAACAAGGGCGACTCATACGTAACGTTTGTCCTGACATAGTAGTTGGAGGCGTTGTACCAGTTGGAGTTGAGCAGTTCAAACTCTCCTGTCCATTCATCGTTCCACCCGCCGGGGAGGTTGTTTTCTCTGAAGTTTGTGTAATCGAGGAAGTACCAATTCTTGCTGTGTGACGTATAGAATCCGCAGCCCGCCCTGAAGGAGAGGGATTTGAGCTTGGTCATGTTGAAAATGTATTGTCCATCAAACTCCCAACGGCTATACTTCATGTTGGATCCCAATATGCCCTTGAAACTGTGTTCATAATCGCAAGTGAATATTGGGCCGGAGAATCCGAACGGGCGGTATTCTATCTCAAAGAGCGGCGCGAATGACTTGTATACGCTTTGCCGTCCAGCTTCTTCGAAGGCTTTCCGCTCGACGGCAGAGCGGGTATGGTGGATGAATCCCACTTGAAAGCCTATTTTATTCGTGATGTTGTAATGGTACAATAGCTGTAGTCGCGAATCCTTGAAGTAATCAAGATGATAACGTGACCAGTCGATCGAGTCACGCTGCTCCTTTTTAATGTCATCGGCGATTCGCGAGTCGGTGATGCGGTTGCCATTGCCAAACTCAAACTGGATGTAGGAATCGTGTTTGCGGTTGAAGCCGATAGTGATTGGAATGGTATAATGGACCAAATGCCGCTTGAAAGAGTAGCCGGCCTTGATTCTCGCTGATAACTGTAAGTTGTCGGTGAAGCTGTAGGAGACATTGATGTCTTGTTTATAGACCAATCCTTTGTTGTGGCTGTAGCCTAAGTAGAGCGGATTGAAGATGGGGTTGAAGCGGAAGTATCCATTGGCATTCGGCCCGAAGCGTCCGCGTATGCGGTTGAAAACGTTATCGCCAATCATGTCCCAAAGCACGCGTTTTGCAAAGGAATCCTTGTTTTTTCGCACAGAGTCGTTTAACCCAAAATAGGAGGCATAGATGGCAGCCTCTTCCTCGTTCAAGGTGTCGGGCCGCAGCTGGTCCATTATCTTGAGGTTGTTCTCCTTCACCTTTCCATTTGGATGGCGGTGAAGCCCCATGAGCATGACATTGCTGCCTTCCACGCAATTGCCCGCAAGCTTGAATGAAACGTTCAATACGACTTTTTTGGGAAGCAGGTTTTCCTCTTCCGACGAGTTCATGGTGATGGCCATGTTGAATCTTATCATGTCATATTCTCCAAAGATAGAGGCAGACAGGATGCGCCCTGTGACACTGTCGATGATGGCCGAGCCAGCCACAAGCTGGGTGTTGCCGGTCTTGGGTTGGAAGCGTAGAGTGACCATTCTGTCCTGCTTCCTGATGACACGGTATCTGTAATATCCCCGGTTTTTCTTGTGGAATGGTGAGAGGAGCCGGTTCTCGCTTATTGTGATGTTATAGATTCGAGGTATGAGATACTCCATCAACTCAGGGCCAACCTCGCGCTGGTGGGGCAGGGTGGTGACAGTGGCAAGTTTGTCAAACTTGATATGGGGGTAATCGCTTATATCTACCCTGCAATAATTTTCAGTGAGGTATTTTCTTCTACCCGAATGGGCCACCGTGAACATCGTCGGTACGGCAAGGAGCAAGATGTTGCGACGTCTCACGTTGACGATGGATCGCTGGTAGGTATAGGAGACTTTTTCGTTGAACTCAGTGGTATCTATCGTGGAGGCGTAGGAGAAGAGCTTCTTCAAAAGCATGGAGTCTCGTCTGGCTGCTTCTGAAGAAGTGGCAATCAACAATAGAAGTGAGATGACTGCAATAGTTGTCTTCGCTTTGCCTCCACGATTTTGCATTGATTCATTCCATGTCTTGCGATTTGAGGAAAGCTTCAGCCCTTTCAAGGTCTTGTGGCGTGTCGATGCCGACCGTCTCCACATCGGTCTTTCCCACGCGGATTCGGTAGCCGTTCTGAAGCCATCGCAATTGCTCCAGGCTCTCGGCAAGTTCCAGTGAGGACTGCGGGAGTTGTGTAATCTCCTTCAGAACTTCGGCGCGATACGCATATAGTCCGATATGCTTCAAGAAGGGATAGCTCTTGAGCCATTGGGGCTGTTCCTTCCCTCGGACGAACGGAATTACGCTGCGTGAGAAGTAGAGTGCGAATCCTTTTGTGTCGGTCACAATCTTGGGAGAGTTGGGATTTAGGACGGCCTCCATGCTCTCAAAGGGCTTGCCGAGGGTGGCAATCTGCGTCTGCGGATCGTTGAAGCAGTCGCATACCGCCTTGATTTGCGACTGCTGGATGAAAGGCTCGTCACCCTGCACGTTGACCACGACATCCCAATCGCCATTGATTTTGGTGTAAGCCTCTTCTACCCGGTCGGTTCCACTGTGGTGGTTGGGGGAAGTCAAGATGGCTTTTCCTCCGAAAGAAGCCACATGATTAAAGATTCTTTCGTCGTCGGTGGCCACGTAGGCTTCCCCAAGTGTGGCTTTCACTTGCTCGTAGACGCGCTGGATTACAGTCTTGCCACACAATGTGGCCAAAGGTTTCCCTGGAAAGCGGGTTGACGCATAGCGTGCTGGTATGATTCCTATATATTTCATAGTTTGCAGTTTTGTCATTGTCTTGTGGAGTGGAACCCCGAAAGGTTCTCGTATTTTCTTGCCATCATTCTTCGATAGATGTTCTTCATCCATAAACGTTCGGTTGCGATGAAAATTATGCCTAAGGCAGAAAGTATGGTATAAGAGAACTCTTCTGAAGTAAAAGCGTTCAATATGCTCACCAACGCCATTGGGATAATGAAAGTCAGCATGGTGATGATGATTTGCCAAGAGCTGTTGTTGCTTCCGTCTTTGTTGCTTATGCTCGAAGTGAGGGATAGCGTGCGCTTGTTGAACACAGCCAACTGGAACATGAGGAAGAACTGGAATCCAAGCGTGTAGAGCATAAAGGCCATTACCATGAAGAAAGGCCACTTGCCCGTGAGGATTGTGGGAAGAAGAATCACCAATGGCAGAAGCAGCAATGCAGCATTGAACAAGTATTTGGCGTGGAGCAGCTTAAGTATGCTCTGCTCATGAGTCATCAGCATGTCGATATAGTTGCCCTCGGGCTGCATCACCGTGGTGATGAGCGTCACGCTGCCTATCATGAAGCAGTAGAGACACCAGAAGTTGGCCCACATCGTACCGTCGTAGATGTCGGTGAAAGCGCAGATGAGTGAGAACACAATCGTGACCAGAATGGCATTGATGAACCTCTTCCTCACTCCCGGATTCCTCACGATGGACAGAATCTCAAGCCTCAGGTAGAGGCCCGTTTGTCCGTATTGGCCAAGGAAGGACAGAGCGGGAGTCCTCACCTTTTCCTTAGGCGTGCTGTTCTTCAGGATTTCCTTAGTGGCACTGTGCCATTGCACGTTTCGGTTGATGAGCGTCAGAGCCAGCATGACCAGAGCTATGGCAGCCACCATGAGTCCGTTGCCAACCATGGTCTCTTCAAGTTGGAGCAGGCTGTCGACCACAGAAGCCACCTGCTTGTTTTCCAAGAGAAGCAAAGGGGCGATGAGCAATGTGCAATAGACGACAGGAAGAATGGCAAATGCCCAAAAGCGGTATATCAATGTGCGGCATATCAAGTACCATTGGCTGTTTGCCAAGATGGCCATCCACCAGAACAGAATCACCTGCAGGTTCAGGAGTGGGTGGTCGATAGGATGTAGCGACATGATGCAATAGGGGATGAGCAGGGCAAACCATGTCAGGTTGCCCCAAGCAAGCAAAGTCTCCAAAATGTAGCAGTCAGCCACTCGTTTGGTGGGTAAAGGCAACAGGATGTAGGGTCTGATGATTTGTGCAGGTGTTTCCTGCATTGAGAACCTGAGAATGAAATCTATGAACAGAATGAGGGGCAACGTGGCAGTGATGATCTTCACTGCGTCCTTGCCCCCGTTCTCGTTGGCGGACAATGCGAGGAGAATGGACATGAACACGAGGTAGAGGACGAAGAGCAGTCCAAATACCAATCGCAGACAACTGGACACCCGGTTGCGCTGGAAATCCAGGCTGCGGCGCATGGCCAATTGTCTGTGATGATGGATGACGCTGAAGAGTTGGAAGAAAGTCATGGGCTTCTTATCTTAGGTCGATTACTTCAGCGTGGGGAAACTCCTTGGCGTTGAAATTGAAGGAAGACTCAGAGAGGTTGGCAGTCTTGAAATTTGAGATGACAATGACAGTCCAGCTACCATTGAGCTTCATCTTCACGTGGCTGGGAACTCCCGTCTTGTTGTCGACGATGATGTACATTTGTGATATAGGGTTCTTGCCCGTCGCGGTCAGATGCACTTCCTTTGAGTTGCCTACGTCCTTCATGCTCATCCTATAACCTTTCTTATAGCAGTTGACAAATACGTATGGGTTCATCTGCGCCTTTTGGCTTTGGTTGGGCGTGGTGATGTTCACTTCGTTGTTCTGCTTCATGTAGCTCCATTGGGTCTTGCCGTTGTACCACACCATGGCCTGAGGCGTTGCCACTTGGAACTTGCTTCCTTTGATGGCGATGGAACCCGAGGTCTTCATCTTGTTGCTATAGACAGTGAAGTTGGCTTTGGCTCCGCCACGATGATTGATGATGGCGGCGGCCCTGTCAAGCACCTTTCTGGCTTGTTGTTCGTTCTGTGCCCCGCAACTCAGGGAGAGCAACAGGCACAATGAAATAAAAAACAGTTTTCTCATCTTCTCTTATAAATAAAAGGATTATGAACGCATGCTCAACAAAAGCTTGTCGAGTTGGCTGTCGTCTGAAATCAATACATCCCTTGGCTTGCTGCCTTGCGCTGCGCCAACGATACCGGCCTTCTCCAATTGGTCCATCAGTCGGCCAGCCCGGTTGTAGCCAATGGCAAAGCGGCGCTGAATCATGCTGGTGGAGCCTTGCTGTGAGAGTACAATGGCATGGGCGGCTTCCTCAAAGAGCGGGTCGAGGCTCTGCAAGTCTGCGCCGCCTCCATTGCCGCCTCCCTCATTGTCGTCTTTAGGCTCAGGCAGCTCCAAAGGCACGACTGGTCCTGGCTGTCGTGAGATGAAGTCGCTGATGGATTCTATCTCGGGGGTGTCGATAAAGGCACATTGTATACGCACAGGGTCGCCCCCCGAGAGGAAGAGCATGTCGCCGCGTCCCACCAACTGTTCTGCTCCCTTGCGGTCGAGGATTGTACGCGAGTCGGTTACAGAGGTCACGCGGAACGCTATGCGTCCTGGGAAGTTGGCCTTGATGTTGCCCGTGATGATTTTTGTCGTAGGCCGTTGCGTGGCGATGACCATGTGGATGCCCACGGCACGCGCCAGCTGGGCGATGCGGGCGATGGGCAACTCTATCTCTTTTCCGGCGGTCATAATCAAGTCGCCGAACTCGTCGATGATCACCACGATGTAAGGCATGTACTCATGGCCTTTGTTAGGGTCGAGCTTGTGGTTGATGAATTTCTCGTTGTATTCCTCAATCTTCCTCACTTGGGCCATCTGTAGCAAGTCGTAGCGGTGGTCCATCAGGTCGCAGAGACTCTTCAGCGTTCTCACCACTTTCTGCACATCGGTGATGATGGGCTCTTCCTCATTCTCCTGCAGTGCGGCCATATAGTGGCCGGCTATCTGACGGTAGATGCTGAACTCCACCTTCTTTGGGTCCACCAAGACGAACTTCAGCTCGTTGGGGTGCTTTTTGTAGAGCAGGGAAGTGATGATGGCGTTCAATCCCACAGACTTTCCTTGGCCAGTGGCACCCGCTACGAGCAAGTGGGGCAACTTGTGGAGGTCGAACATATATACATCGTTAGAGATGGTCTTGCCTATGGCTATAGGCAGTTCCATCTTGCTCTCCTTGAACTTCCTCGTATTAAGGATTGCCTCCATCGAAACGATTTGAGGCTTCTTGTTGGGCACCTCAATTCCTATGGTTCCCCTTCCGGGCATAGGTGCGATGATACGTATGCCCAGGGCCGTCAGGTTCAAGGCTATGTCGTCTTCCAGGTTGCGTATCTTGTTGATGCGCACCCCTTCGGCAGGGGTTATCTCATAGAGCGTGATGGTGGGGCCAACCGTCGCGTTGATTTTTGAGATTCTCACGCCGAAGCTGTTCAGCACCTCTATGATACGCTGGTTGTTGTCCTGAATCTCCTGCATGTTGATGAGAGGCTTGTTGTCGTCATACTTTTTCAGCAGGTCGAGGGTCGGAAACTTGTAGTTGACGAAAGGCTCACGTGGGTTGATGGGTGTGGAAAGGTCCACCTCGTCGTTCAGTGTCCTTGAGCCGGCTTTCTCTTCTTCGTGTGCTATTTTCACAGTGAGCTCATCCTCGGTCTCTTTCTCCTTGTCCTCGGAGTTTTCCTCTTCCCTGCCAGCGACAGTAGAAACGGGCACTTCGAGGGGGACGACAGTTGCCGTTCCGTCCTCTTCGTCCATTGGTGCAGGAGGCATGTCGTCTGGCGCATTCCCGGAAGAGGCGGGCTTGCTGTCCTCGGTAGTCTCCTCGTCGTCCTTGGAGTGGATGTTGGTCACAGTGAGCTTCACCCTGTTGGTGAGGTAGCGGACGGGGTTTAGGGTCGTCTTGATTACGGTGATGGTCTCGGCGCTGATGAATGTGAGGAACACTATGGCCACGAAAAACAGAATGGCTGTCAGTCCGGGAGGCCCCACTACGTTCTCAATGGTTTGCATTACGAACATTCCGTGTTTTCCGCCAGGGTTGAAAGTGAATCCCCCGAAAAGCGGGGTGAGGAACTTGGCCAGAGCCACCGATGCCCATATCATCACGACAGCCATCCCAAAAAACCATTTCCAAAGATTGATGGTGTATGCCTTCATCATTTTTAGTCCCACAAGCACGATGAAAGCGGGGATGATGAAAGCCGGGAGGCCAAAATTCACCGTGATGAGAGTGTACGATATGATGGCACCCGCGGAGGCACAATAGTTGGCAAACTCATGGTTGGTGTTGATCCATTCGTGCGGTCGCAGGTTTTCCAAGATGCTTTGGTCGGTCGCTCCCGTAAACAGATAGCTTGTCATGGCTATTGTCAAGTAGATGGCGAAGATGAGAAGAACCAATCCTACAAGGAAATCGGTAGTTTCGTTGTTATATCTTTTCGTCTGCAAGCCCATCGCAGAACTGAATGATGTGTTTGAGCTCTTTTTGGGCTTGCTGTTACGCTTTTTTTTGCTCATTCTGGGTTTTATGTTTATTTCTTGATGCAAAAATAGTGTAAAAAACTCAGAATCTTCTAAATTCTCAAGACTTTTTTCTAATTTTGCATTTGAAACAGTCCTAAGATGAAAAAAACTATTTATAACAAATTTCCCAAGCGGGCTATTACTAATCTTCCTCGTGCTGTCTTCACGGGCAGGATAATTGTGGTTTCCAGTGCCGCTGAAGCAAAAAAAGCCGTTGGCTATCTTCTCTCCCAAGACATTTTGGGAGTTGACACGGAGACCAAGCCTTCTTTCCGAAAGGGAGTCCATTACCAAGTGTCCCTTCTCCAAGTGTCCACCCACGACACTTGCTTCCTCTTCCGTCTCAACCATGATATGATGCCCCAGCTCAAGCCTCTCTTGGAAAATACAGCCGTGCCGATGATTGGACTGTCTTGGCACGACGACATCCATTCCCTGCGTGAGCGCCTCGACTTTGAGCCGGGCTTGTTTGTCGACTTGCAGAACATGGTGGGGAAGCTCGGAATAGAGGACATGAGCCTGCAGAAGCTTTTTGCCAATATCTTCAGGCAAAAGATTTCCAAGCGTGAGCGATTGAGCAATTGGGAGGCCGATGTTCTTACCGAGAAGCAGCAGGTTTATGCGGCCACCGACGCTTGGGCCTGCATTGTGCTCTATGAGGAGATTATCCGGCTGGAGTCTGCCCGCGACTACGATTTGGTCGTCGTGCCAGAAGAGTCTAAGCCTTCTCTGGCTGAGTCCACTGCGAAAGCTCCCTCACGGACTACTCCAAAACGCAAGACCAACCGTTCTTTGGTGGAACACCGAAAGACGGTGACTACGGGCAAAAAAAGCAGAGCGTAGCCTTGGTTCGAGATTGGAGCTGGAGGTTGGGAATCAGGCTTGAAGATTCAGCTGGTGGACGTATATTGATAAATAGGTTTTCCAGGGGATGCCCACTCTCCCAAAAAATCGCTCAGTCCGTTATTCTCTACCAACAGTTCTGAAACAAATTATGCAATAACAAAGCAGTCAGCATCGCAAAGGAGAAAATGAATTACAAGCAAGTATATCTGAAGAGAGGCAAGGAAGAGAGCCTCAAGCGTTTCCACCCGTGGATTTTCTCAGGAGCCATTCAGCATGTAGATGAAGGCATCGAGGAGGGCGACATCGTGCGTGTCATCACCGCCGACGGTCATTTCATTGCCGTTGGCCATTTCCAGATTGGGTCCATCGCCGTGAGGGTTCTTTCTTTCGACGACATAGCTATCGGCGACACCTTTTGGCACAACAGGCTGGAGGAAGCCCTCAAAATGCGGCTTGCCATTGGCATAGCCGACAATCCCCAAAACGATACCTATCGGTTGGTGCACGGTGAAGGTGACCATCTGCCCGGACTTGTCATCGACTGCTATGGATCTACGGCCGTCATGCAGGCCCACAGCGTGGGCATGCACGTTTGCCGCAATGCCATCGTGAAGGCTTTGGTGGAGGTCATGGGGGAGCGCATAGAGAATGTCTACTACAAGAGCGAGACCACGCTGCCTTTCAAGGCGGAGTTGGGACAGGAGAACGGCTTCATCTTTGGAGGCAGCGACAACAACATCTGTGTGGAGAATGGCTTGAAATTCCATGTCGACTGGCTGAAAGGTCAGAAAACAGGCTTCTTCGTCGACCAGCGCGACAACCGTTCGCTTGTGGAACGCTATGCTCGGGGACGCAGTGTACTCAACATGTTCTGCTACACAGGAGGGTTCTCCGTCTACGCCCTGCGCGGCAAGGCTCGGCTTGTACACTCCGTCGACTCTTCGGCCAAGGCCATAGAACTCACCAATGCCAATGTGGCTCTCAATTTTCCCACCGAGAGTCGCCACGAGGCCTTTTGCGAGGATGCCTTCAAGTTTCTTGATGGGCACGACAGCCTCTACGATCTCATCATCCTCGACCCACCGGCCTTTGCCAAGCATCGCGGAGCCTTGCACAACGCCTTGAAAGGCTACACGCGATTGAACCTCAAAGGACTGGAGCGCATCAAGCCGGGAGGAATCCTTTTCACGTTCAGCTGTTCTCAGGTGGTGTCGAAGGACAATTTCCGCAATGCCGTCTTCACTGCCGCCGCCCAAGCAGGTCGCAGGGTCAGGATTCTCCATCAGCTCCATCAACCTGCCGACCATCCCATCAATATTTATCATCCCGAGGGAGAATATCTCAAAGGTCTGGTACTGTATGTGGAATAACGCCTCGTCTTCCCATGTCCCAATGCAAACTGCCATCCAAGTCTTTTGCGTCTAAGATAGGCCATTTCATCGATTCCAGGCGACTGCTTTCCCCCCGTCGGATCCAACTTGTGGCCCTTTCGGGTGGTGCAGACAGCGTGGCGTTGCTCCGTGTGATGGTCTCGCTCGGCTATAGGGTTGAGGCTGTCCATTGCAACTTCCACCTCCGCGGCGAAGAGTCCGACCGCGACGAGCGTTTCTGCGAGTCGCTGTGTCTGAGGTTGGGAGTGCCTTTCCATCGTGTGCATTTCGACACCATCACCTATTCACGACTCCACCATGTCAGCATCGAGATGGCGGCGCGCGAGCTGCGCTATCGCCATTTCGAGCTGCTACGTGAGGCAATGGAGGCTGATGCGGTGTGTGTGGCCCATCATCAGGACGACAGCGTGGAGACTTTCCTCCTCAATCTCATCACTGGCACGGGGCTTCATGGCCTCACGGGCATCAAGCCCCGCCATGGCAACATCGTCCGACCCCTGCTCTGCGCTTCGCGTGACGAGATTCTTGGTTATCTGCAAGCCTTGGACCAGGACTTTGTCACAGACAGCACCAATCTTGTAGACGACGTGAAGCGCAATAAGCTGCGCCTCGATGTCCTGCCACTTCTTCGCCAGGTCAATCCAGCTGCGGCCCGCAACATTGCCCGCTGCATGGAACGCCTGTCGGGAGTGGAGCGCATCTATGATGACGCAGTCGGCCACCTGTTGGCCCAGTGTCGACTGCCCTTGCGCGAGAGCTATGAGAAGTTGTCCATCGATTTGTCTGTTGTGGCCCATTCGCCATCCCCCTCGGCCCTGTTGTATGAGGCTTTGCGTCCCTACGGTTTTGGAGCGGCCCAGATAGAGGAGATGAGTCGTGCTTTCCAAGCCCACAACAAACTATGGCAGAGCCGCTCATTCGAGGCCCTTTTGGGCGGAGGCAGGCTTGTTGTGGCTCCGCGCGCTGCTTTCGGTCCTGTTGCGGTCAGCATTCCCGAACCGGGTGTCTATGTCTTTCATCCTGGAGCTGATGAGGAGCAACGGCTGCGGGTTGGAATCTTGGATAGTGACGAAGCTGGGATTCTCCGCGACGCCGCGCATTGCTTCCTTGATGCCGCTCGATTGAAGTTTCCCCTCTTGCTGCGCAATGTTCGCCCCGGCGACCGCATTGTGCCTTTGGGCATGATGCACAGTCGGCTGGTCAATGACATTTTGGCCGACCACCATCTCGATCTCTTCCAACGCCGTCGCCAACTCGTGGTGGAGCAGGCCGACGGCACGCTTGTCTGGATTGTAGGTTTGCGCATCTGCCAGACCAGCCGTGCATACGCCACCACGGAGCGAGTGGTATCGCTCTCGCTCGCATAGCCTCGTTTCGACAAATACTTGTCCGAATACCGTCTCATGGCAGACCCTTCCCGTTGATGGCGTTTGCCGGCCATCGGCAGTTTCCTCTTCTGCTGTTTGCAGGCTTCCTTTCCTCTATTAAGCCTGGTTCTATAAATTAGGCTGATAGAATAATCGATAAAGTGCAGTTGTCGTTTCGGTCGTCTTCTGCATCTATCGGTCTCAAAACGTCAAGTCTCATCGGTCGTGTAGCCCGCTACACTCCCTCTTCAACTTACGTTTTGAATCCCGATATCTTGCAGAATACGACTCGACCTAATTTATAGAACCAGCCTTAATGAAATGGTTCTAACTGTATGAAATGAATCGCCAAGCTGGCATGCCTCATTGGACAAAGGCGCGCTTCGGCTTGGCAATCTTTGCATGAGGAGCCGACAACTTCTGTTGCGTGGCAGTTGCCACGAACTATCGTGCCGGTTGCCACGAACTATCGTGCCTTTTGCCACGAACTATCGCGCCAACCGCCACATTTTGTGGAATAACGCTTAGGACATCCATTCATACAGTCTGTATTTGTTTGGCTATCTGATAAATTCTTTTTAATTTTGCAGCATTGGCTCGACGGCAGACGTTCGGGCTGTTAGTAATGAAACAAGAAACAATGAGAAAGAGTTTGATTTCAGAAGAGAACGTGCGTACCAATTCGCCGCGCGCCTGGCTGCTGGCTGCCCGGCCCAAGACTTTGACGGGCGCTGCGGTGCCTGTGATGATAGGAGCCGCCTTGGCCACGAGCGACTCGGCTTTTGCCCCCTCATGGCTTCCCATGGCACTGTGTTTCCTTTTCGCCTTTATCATGCAGATAGATGCGAATCTTGTCAACGACTACTACGACTTCAGACGTGGCAATGACGACTCTGCCCTACGGTTGGGTCCCCGACGGGCTTGTACGGAGGGATGGATCACACCGCGTGCCATGCGTATAGGCATTTGCCTGACCACGTTGCTGGCCTGCATGGTGGGATTGCCTTTGGTGTTTTGGGGCGGACTGGAGATGGTCTTGGTGGGTGCGCTTTGCGTGGTGTTCTGCTTCCTCTATACGGTCATGCTCTCTTATCTCGGAATGGGCGACGTACTGGTCTTGGTGTTTTTCGGCATCATTCCCGTCATGCTCACCTACTATCTTTGCCTGCCCATCGGGCAACAGCACTTCACATGGGAGGTGTTTGTGGCCTCCGTCAGCTGTGGCCTGGTCATCGACACGCTGCTTGTGGTCAACAACTTCCGCGACATCGACAACGACCGGGCTGCGGGCAAGAATACGCTCGTCGTGAGGATGGGGGCCGAGAAAGCTCTCACGCTCTACCGCTCGTTAGGTTCTGCGGCGTGCATCTTGGGCGTCGTGTTTTGGCTTTGCGGTCATAAGATGGCTTTTTTTCTGCCTTGCATCTATCTTTGGCTCCATTATAATACTTGTGGGGAGATGGAAAGAATAAGAAAGGGCCGTGAGCTCAACAAAGTGTTGGGTCTCACAGCCCGGAATATGTTTGTCTATGGCCTTTGCGTGGCCTTGGGCGTGTTGCTCAGTTGAAGAAGTTCCAGCTGAGTCCGAACCGCAGTATGCGGTCGTTGAGCGGGTAGTGGGGAGTAAGGAAATAGTCCTTCTTCCCACTTCCTGCGTTGATGTGGCTGAACATGACAAAGAAGCGCGTGTGCTTCAGATGGAAGTTGGCGTATACGTTCACTATCGGGAAGCTGCCCACTTCCACCTTGTCGGGACCTTCCTGTACGGTGTAGGAGCCAAGGGCGGGACTGTAGTCGGGCGCATAGTATTTGGTGAAGTATCTCACATCGCCTCCCAGGTCGCACTTCAGCACGCGCGCAATCTTGAATCGCAGGTAAAGGTTGCTGTATACATTGAGGTCGGGAACGGGGATGACCTCTTCCTTGGAACTCTTCTGATAGGTGATTACATTCTCCCAGTGGAGAGGGCCGAGCCGGAAATCCTGAGCCAACTCAAGCGTGAGCAGACTTGTGGCTCCTCCCTGTCGCACGGCGAGAGCCATGCCTGTGCGGGGTGTGTCGGTAGTTCCCATAGAGTAGGACTGCGAGAAATAGGTCAGATTCTTCACCTCGTCCACGGCCAGGCGCAGTGTTGTGTGGGTCTTCTGGTATCTCAACACGCCCTGTATCCTGCTGTGAATGGTCTTTGACAGTGCGTCGTTGTCCCACCAGAAGTGTTTGGCATGGTAGTGGCGGAAATAGAACGAGGGGTTGTCGCGATGGAAAAAGGCGCTTGCCGCAAGGGTCATGGTGTCGCCGAGGAGCGGAATGTTGAGGTCTATGCCGCCGTCAACATGCAGCTGTCCGGCATCCTTTCCAACGAGCCATGTCTCGGCCAGAGCGTTGAAGTGGAGCGTTTGGCCGCTGGCGCGGCTTATTTGTCCGCCGATGCTCAGGTTGTGCTCATTGTACGATACTGTGCCGCCGAGCGAGTCGGGGAGCGTGTAGTGGCGCAGGTCGCTTGTGAGGAAAGCCTTCAGTCCGGCCTTGGCCCATTTGTTGAAGCCCTCAAGCAGAGAGATGGCGAAAGTGTTCTTCAGTCGGTAGTGGCTCGTTTTGTCGAAGATGGAGTCGCCTGGCAGTTTGCCCACATTGGGAAAGGTGAGCGCATAGAAGTTTTCAGGAGTGGCGTATGCTTCATAGATTCTTCTGTAGTTGTCGAACTTCAGGGTATGAATGAAGCTTGTCACCGGCACATACTCTACTTTCATCCAGCTTGTGTCTTTCTCCAACTTCTGGCTCTGTGCCAAAAGCGAGTCGGCGGCAGCGGTACCGTTGACTGCCACGCGCTCCTTTAGCGTGGTGTCGGTGGTGGAAGGCTCGTTTCCCGCAATCTTGGCGTCGTCGGGCCTGCCTGTGGCTCGCTGGCTACGCTCAAAGTCATCCTCGTCAAACTCCTGCCCTTGGCTCTTGGCCTCTCTCTCGGCCTTGCGCTTGGCCTTGGCAGCCTCATTCTCCTTTTTGCTCTGCATGGCGAAGCGCTTGGCTTTGATTTCTTCCTGAGTCATGGGCACCTGCCGCTTGAAGCCGAGGCTGTAGCGTTGGGCGAAGAAGATGTGCTGGTTGTCGTTTCGGTTCCAGTTTCGCTCCAGCACGGTGGGAATTTCCGACGATTGGTAGTTCTCCGAGAAGCTCTCGGGATGGGTGATGTAGTTGTCGTCGGCTATGCCTCCATTCTCTGCCACTTTCTGATGGTTGGTCGACATGAGCAAGTGGGCTTGGTAGTGGTCGCCCAAGTAGGATCCATACATCGTGTAGTTGAAGTGGGATGTGCTTTGGTTTTGGTAGTAGCCCCGGCCGTAGATATAGTCGAACTTGAATCCCAGTCCAAGCCTCTTGCCTGCATTTACGGCAAATTTGGCTGTGAGGTGGTCCTCACCGTCGGTCCTGTCGCCGCATGTGTTGTAGGTGAGGTTGGTGAGGGGCGAGAGGGTGTTGGTGAAGTGGAAGCTGCCTATGGGCGTGATGAAGAAGTCGTAGGGCTTGGTGAAGAGGAATCCATCGTCGAGTGGCCTGTTGATGAAGATTCTATTCACGCGTGGCGCTCCCAAGTTGCCCGTGGTGTTGTATTCTCCCCTCATTCCTGTAGTGAAAATAGAGTTCTGGAACAGATGGGATAGGGTGTCGGGCTGGGCTGGCGTGGTGTCACCGAAACGCTCGTCCACGGTCCAGACTCTGACACCTGTTGGAATCTCCTTGTCGGTGCCCAATGAGTCGGCCTTGTTGTAGCGTTTGGAGATGTTGCCCTGCTCGTCGATTTGGTTGAATCCAAAGCCATTGTCTGCCACCTGGCCGCGCAGGGCCAAGGGGCAGAGAAGAGTGAGGAGCAGGGCTAAGATTGAAGTGTGGTTGTTCATTGTGATGGATTAGTGGAAAAACCTGAGTGCGCTCTCGACCATCTTGAACACCATGGCGATGAGGATGACGATGATGCCCGGCTGATGGAGGTGGCAGAAGTAGATGATGATGCCTGCGAGGGCACCCACCATAAAGATGATGTTGAGGATGTTGCGCAACTTGAATAGCTTGTCTTCCCTCTGGGGCTGCATCTCCTCTCTGTGTCTTCTTTCTATCATAATGTTTTGTGTGTGCTGATTTCTGGGGCAGGTAGTCTGCTCTGATGTTTGTTTGTGTAGTGCTATGAGCTTGTCGCACCTGTGCGTTGCGGCAGGGGGGATCATTCCAGCACGTTAGTGATTTGCCTGAACAAGTCGTCCTTGCGGTCGATGGTCTCCCTGCGGAACTTGCCGTAAAAATGGGCAAGTCGGGTCTTGCTCTTGTTGAGGGCCATCTTGTCGGTGATTACTTCCTCTGCGGCCCCTTTCATGCCTGTTTTTCTGTCGGTTTCGTAGAGATAATAGAGGCGCGACATCTCTGCATGCACATGGCCATTGGAGCAGGTGATGAGCAAGGTAAAGTGAAATTCGGTCTGGTCGAGGCTGATGAATCTCTTGGAGAACACCAAGTTCTCGCGGAAAGTGGCCACGATTTTGTTTTCCGCCTTGTTTACTATTGCCACCTTGGAGCCTTGGAGCTGGTTGTCCTGCCGCGTGAGGCTGTCCATGAGCTTGTATTCCCGCTCATAGATCTGCTGGGCAGTGAGGTTGGGGCAGTCGTAGTCGAGGGTGAAGACTATCTTGCCTTCGCTGTTGGTTGTCACTGCACCCTCCAAATATTTTGGGTCGTCGGTCTTGGTCTTTTTTCTGCTCTTGTCTTTCTTGTCCTGCCCATTGCTCTTGGTCTCGATTTGCTGCTGTGGCACTTCCCACGTGTTGCTCTGGGCCATCAAGAGGGCTGGCGCAAAGAGAAAGACAGCTAACAATAATCTTTTCATTTCATTCTCGGTTCTTTTATTTTCAGCAAAATTACTAAAAAACACCCATTCAATATCTTTTTCAATGTATTTTAACACAGGGTGGAGTCAATTAGCAAGCACCCCTGCCGTATTAAAAAATGCAAAATATAAGGGGGAAAGGTGCTGGCGGGCAAATGGATTTTGTATCTTTGCAAAAATTTAAAAGCTAAAGAAGATGAAGAAGATTCTATTGATTGCAGTAATGCTTCTTTCCGTCGTGTCTTTTGCCTCGGCCCAGAACGAGGCGAAGATCAAGTTTGACAAGCTCACCTACAATTTCGGCAAGTTTTCTGTCAACAACCCTGTGCAGGAGGCATCGTTCAATTTCACCAACGAGGGCAAGTCACCCTTGGTGATCAACCAGGTGGTGACTTCTTGCGGCTGCACGGTGGCCACCTACACTAAGAAGCCCATCGCCCCCGGAGCTTCCGGCACCATCAAGGTGAAGTATGACGGCAAAGGCCGTTTCCCCTCCCATATCAAGAAGATGATTACCGTGCGTACCAACGGTGTGCCGGAGATGGTGCGCCTCTACGTGGAGGGCGACATGGTGGACGAGCAGAAATAAGTTCTCCCAAGATTATTTTTTTTCGTTGAAAAGCGGCGCAATCCCTGCCTCAAGGATTGCGCCGCTTTGCCTTTTCATGCCCCATGTGCCCGCTATGCTTTGTGCATGATGGAAGAAGCCGGGATGACTGCTATGGGATGCTCCCTAAGCGATTTTTCTGAAAATTTTGCTTTAAAAGTTTGTTACTTTGCCCATTATGATTTACTTTTGCACGTAGAAATAATGACGATAATGAAAACAAAGAAAGCTGTAACTCTTAAAACCCTGACAAAGAGTTCTGTATGGGACATTCAGGAGAGCGATGTCTTCCGCATGCTCGACGAGGCTGCCAAGGACGCTGATTTTAAAGACAACATCCGTCACTATACCGACATTCTGAAAAGTGCCTTCGACATAGAAACCATCACGGTGGACAAGCCGGAGGTGGTGGAGAAGTATGAGAACCGCGGCTACAAGGTGGGCGTGGTCAAGGTGAGCGACAGTGCCAACGAGAAGTGGGCTGTGAAGAAGAAGCCTATCCATCGAGTGACTGACCTCACCTACGAGAACATCCGCCATATCTCGGCCTCCCAGCTCGTGGAGGTGCTGGAGCGCAACTTCGGTGGGGGATGGGAGAGCCTGCCCCAAAGCATTCAGGACATCATAGAGTCTGGATTCGACGTGAGTACCACGACCCTGCCTTCAAGCCGCATCCATCGCCCGGGGGGCATGTACGAGAAGAAGACCAGTGATGGCTACGAGGTGCTGGAGATTCCCAAAGGCACTTGGACGGAGGCCATCTTCGTGAAGGCAAAGCCCGAGACAGAGCGTCCGAAGATGAAGTTTGACCAAGACTTCTCCAACAGCGGCAACGGCTTGGACGATGAGGATGATCCCGAAAGGGATGACGAACTGTCTGACAAGGACAACTACAAGAATCGTGATGATGATGAGGACGACGACAACTTCGACGATGAGAAAATCAGCGAAGAGATCTACCGCACCCAGTTGGACGAAGACCCCGTTGAACTCTCTGACGACTTGAACATTGAGTCGGACGATGAGGGTGACGACAATTATTGAACGAATACCCGCACGCATCCAACCGCACCAACTGCAGGGGCCGTGCCTCTGTGCCAGCTCTAAAGAAACGACCTAATCACTTATTTCTTGGCATTCGCTAAGTTGCGAATGGTTGAAAAAGCGGTCGAACATTGTTTTAGGGCCGGCACGAGGCACGGCCCCTGCAAGCGGATGCACGTCGTCGGATACATTCTTCGGATTTCCGCCCTCTTTTCTTGGGTGATTATTCGGCACAGCAGATATTTTCCGTGGAATCATGGTAAGTTTATATGTAAAGGGGAAGGAAAATGGTCATGTCCAGGCTTATGCTCCTATCGGAGCTATGGTTCTGAAGTGACGGAGTAGCCTTACGAGCAAGCTCG
>SAMEA3663095__coassemble_877_pt1 | contig 40232 bp, 31 predicted proteins | sample SAMEA3663095__metabat2_high_PE_012 | metagenome-assembled genome bin SAMEA3663095 (sample SAMEA3663095) | pig gut metagenome | biome: pig gut; feature: pig-associated habitat; material: faeces | place: France | collected 2012 | reverse complement strand
AAGGCCGCCAGGCCCAGGCGCCGGCATGCCGCATGGCGACCCTGGGGCCTATCGCGGCCAAGAAACAAGCACAAAACAACAAACAATCTAAAAAACATAAGAACTATGACTAAAGTATTGAATGGACTTTTCTATAGCAAGTCACATGAGTTTGTAAAGGTAGAGGGCGACGAGGCCTACATCGGTATCACAGACTATGCCCAGCACGAGCTTGGCAACATCGTGTATGTAGACCTGCCCGAAGTGGACGACGAGGTGAGCGCAGGTGAGGATTTCGGCGCCGTGGAGAGCGTGAAGGCAGCCAGCGACCTGACCTCTCCCGTATCGGGAACCGTCGTTGAGGTGAACGAGAACTTGGAGGACCAGCCTGAGCTCATCAACAAGGACGCCTTTGGCAACTGGATCGTCAAAGTGAAGCTCGCCGACAAGTCGGAGCTCGACAATCTGATGAACGCCGAGGACTACAAGAAGATGATTGAAGCCTAAGCCTCAATTCCCAACAAGCTACAATGAATTAATCCAACAATCAGATGACTTACAAATATTTTCCACAGACCGAGGAAGATATTCAAGAAATGCTGAACAAATGCGGTCTCAAGAATCTCGACGACCTTTTCGCCGAGATTCCTGAGGCTGTTCGGTTTCGGCGCGAATACAATCTTCCAGAGGCCAAGAGCGAGATAGAAATTCGCCGCTTCTTCGACGAACTGGGCAAGAAGAACAAGCAGCTCACGTGCTTCACGGGCGCCGGCGTCTACGACCACTACACCCCAGCCGTGATTCCGAGCATTGTGGAACGCTCAGAATTCCTCACAAGCTACACTCCCTACCAGGCTGAGATCTCACAGGGCACGCTCCATTACATCTATGAGTACCAGACCATGATGTGCAACCTCACGCAGATGCCCATCAGCAACGCCTGCATGTACGACGGCAGCACGGCCACGGCCGAAGCTGTGTTGATGGCCAGCAACGCAAGCCACAAGAACCACAAGGTGCTGGTGTCGGAGACCATCGACCCGAAGATCATGCTCGTGGTGCGCACCTACGCCCACTTCCACGGTGTGGAGCTGGAGACAATCCCCGCCAAGGACGGCGTGACACCGCTCGAGGTGGTGAAGGAGAAGATCGCACAGGGCGGAGTGGCTGGTGTGCTGGTGCAGCAGCCCAACTTCTACGGCATCGTGGAGGACTACAGCGGCTTCGCCGAGGCATGCCACGCCAACAAGGCCCTGTTCCTGATGAACGCCAACCCCTTCGACCTCTCCATCCTGAAGACTCCCGGAGAGTGGGGCGCCGACGTGGCCATGGGCGACGGCCAGAGCTTGGGCGTTCCCATGCAGTGGGGCGGCCCCTACGTGGGCTACATGTGCGTCACGGAGAAGCTCATGCGCAAGATGCCGGGACGCATCGTCGGCCAGACTGTCGACCAGGACGGCAAGCGCTGCTTCGTACTGACCCTCCAAGCCCGCGAGCAGCACATACGCCGCCAAAAGGCAACCAGCAACATCTGCTCCAACGAGAGCCTCACCGCCTTGTGGGTGACCATCTATTGCAGCATCATGGGCAAGCAGGGCGTGAAGGAAGCCGCACAACTCAGCTTCAACGGCGCGCACTACCTGGAGGAGCAGCTGGTGAGGACCGGCCACTTCAAACTGACCTACGACAAGCCTTTCTTCAACGAGTTCCTCGTCACATACGACGGCAACGTGGATGAGCTTCAGAAGCGTTGGCAAGACAACGGCTTCTTCGGCGGATTGAAAGTCGGCGAAGACAAGATTCTCCTCGCTGTCACCGAGCAGCGCACCAAAGAGGAAATCGACCGCCTGGTGGCCTTGGTCTGAGGCATGGTTTCCAAAAATTGATTACCTATAAAACAAGAAAAGATGAACAACAAGTTATATGGTTCTCTGATATTTGAACTCAGCCATCCGGGACGCAGGGCCTACTCGTTGCCTCGCAATGAATTTGGCGACTACAAGGTGCCAGCCGACGAATGCCGCAAGCACGACGCCGAGCTGCCCGAATGCGATGAGATGACTGTGGTGAGACACTACACCAACCACAGCGAGAACAACTTCGGTGTGGACAACGGCTTCTATCCGTTGGGCTCCTGCACCATGAAATACAATCCCTGCATCAACGAGGAGATTGCCATGCACAGGGACTTCGCCAATCTCCATCCGCTGCAGCCGGCCGATACGGTGAAAGGAGCCGAGCAGGTGTACGACGACTTGCAGAAGTGCCTCTCCGAACTGACGGGCATGAGCAAGTTCACGCTCAACCCCTGCGCCGGCGCCCACGGCGAGCTCACCGGACTGATGATCATACGCTCCTACTTCGAAAGCAAAGGCGACAAGAAGCGCGTGAAAGTAATCGTACCCGACTCCGCCCATGGCACCAACCCTGCCTCGGCTGCGGTGTGCGGACTGGAGATTGTCGAGGTGAAGAGCAAGGCCGACGGGCGCGTCGACGTGGACCATCTGAAGACCCTGCTCGGCGACGACATCGCTGCCATGATGATGACCAATCCCAACACCCTCGGCCTGTTCGAGTATGACATTCCCGAGATTACCCAGCTCATCCACGACTGCGGCGGACTGATGTACTACGATGGGGCCAATCTCAACCCAATGCTTGGCGCCTGCCGCCCTGGCGACATGGGATTCGACGTGATGCACGTCAACCTGCACAAGACCTTCTCTACTCCCCACGGAGGCGGCGGCCCCGGCTCAGGTCCCGTAGGCGTGAGGGCAGGCTTGGAGCAGTTCCTCCCCGTGAACAACTCAGCCGCAGACAAGGACTTCGCCATATCGGTGAACCCCTATCATGGCAACTTCGCTGTGGAGCTCCGCGCGCTGACCTATATCCTTACCCTCGGCAGGGAGAACATCAAGATGGTTGGCCCGCTCGCCACACTCAACGCCAACTACATCAAGGAATGCCTGAAGGACGACTACGAGCTGCCCATCGAAGGCCTGTGCAAGCACGAGTTCGTGTTCAATGGCCTGAAGGACAAGTCGACGGGCGTGACAACGATGGACGTGGCCAAGCGCCTGCTCGACTATGGCTACCACGCACCCACCATCTACTTCCCACTGCTCTTCCATGAGGCCATGATGATAGAGCCCACAGAGAACGAGAGCAAGGAGACCATCGACGGTTTCATCGACGTGATGCACAAGATAGCCCAAGAGGCCAAGAACGAGCCGCAGACGGTGAAAGAGGCCCCCCACAATACGCCTATCAAACGCGTGGACGACGTGTTGGCAGCTAAGGAGCCGCACGTGTCCAACTGCACCCTCAACTGCCTATGAGACAGTTTGATTTGATTATCATAGGCAGTGGCCCCGGTGGCTACAACGCCGCCCACTATGCCGCCAAGGAGGGACTGCAGGTGGCCATCGTGGAGAGCCGGACAGCGGGAGGCACATGCCTCAACATCGGCTGCATCCCCACCAAGTCGCTGGCCCACGACGCGGAGCTGGTGGGCGAGTCGCAGCTGACCAGCGAAGAGAAGGCCGAGGCTTTCGTCCGCGCCATGCAACGCAAGGAGGGCGTGGTGAGACAGCTCGTGGAGGGCGTGGAGACACTGCTCTCCCAGCCGGGCATCACTTTCATTCATGGAAGCGCCGCCTTCAAGGACGCCCACACCATCACGGTCGAGGGCGAGGACATTGAGGGCAAGAACATCCTCATCGCCACTGGCTCCCTGCCCAAGATGCCACCCATTCCGGGCATCGACAGCGAGACGGTGATTTCCTCTACCGAGCTGCTTTCGCTCAAAGAGCTGCCCAAGTCGATCTGCATCGTCGGGGCAGGCGTCATCGGCATGGAGTTTGCCTACATCCTCCACTGCTTCGGCTCCAAGGTCACCGTGGTGGAATTTCTCAAGGAGAGCCTCGCCACCATGGACGGCGACATCGCCAAGCGACTGCGCAAACTCTTGGAGAAGCAGGGCATCGAGTTCTACTTCCAGAGTGGCGTGAAGCAGATCGACGGCAACAAGGTGAAGTTCGAGCGCAAAGGCAAGGAGCAGACCATTGAGGCGGAGAAGATTCTCGTGGCCACAGGAAGGAAAGCCAACATCGAGGGTCTGCAACTTGACAAAGCCGGTGTGGCCACCGACCGCCGCGGCATCATCGTCGACGACAACATGCGCACCAACGTGGGGCACATCTTCGCCATCGGCGACTGCAACGCCCGCCAGATGTTGGCCCACGCTGCCTCGTTCCAGGGCTTCCGCGCAGTGAACACGATTCTCGGCAAGAGCGACAACATCCACCTCGACATCATGCCCGCAGCCGTCTTCACCTCTCCCGAGGCAGCCGGAGTGGGTCCCACAGAGGAGCAATGCAAGGAGCAAGGTTTGGAATACAAGACCTTCAAAGGCTTCTATCGTGCCAATGGCCGCGCCCTGTCTATGGAGGCCACCGAGGGCATGCTGAAGCTCATCGCCGCTCCCGACGGCAAGCTGCTCGGCTGCCATGCCTACGGCGCCCACGCCGCCGACATGGTGCAGGAAGTGGCTGCGCTGATGAACATGGGAGCTACTGTGCGGCAATTGGCCGACATGGTACACATCCATCCCACGCTGAGCGAGATCCTTCAAGAGGCTGCCCGCACGGCACTCTGATTGGAGAGGGCCAAACTCATACAACCATCAAAAGGCGGAGAAAGCCCAAGCTGGCTTCTCCGCCTTTTCCCGTTATCGCGGCCGGCGACTCCTTCTGGCGATAAGGCAAACCATAGGAAAAACGGCAAAAGGGAAAGTTTTCCGGTGCTTTGCCTTGCTTTTCAAATAAAATCACTATCTTTGTAACAAATATCATCATCATTGGTGCATGGAACAACGCGCAAAGGAAAAGGCAAGGCATATTTTGGAAAATCACCTCTCGGGAAACAAGCTCCACAGATCCCGCGAGCGTGACCACATCCTCGACGCCGTGCTTGAGATGAAGGGGCCTTTTTCCTTGGGCGAGCTCAATGAAGCCTTGAAGAACGACAACTTCCGCGTGGCGCGCGCCACGCTCTACAACACGATATCACTCCTACAGCAGTTGTGCATCGTGGTGAAGTATCTGTCGGGCGACGGGGCCAAATACGAGGCGTGCGTCGATTCGGCCAACCACCTCTACCGCATCTGCACCGTGTGCGGCAAGAAGACTGAGGTGAGGAAGACTGATGTGGCCGAGGCTGTGCTCAAGTCGAAGTCGGGACGCTTCTTGGGCGACCACTTCACACTCTACGTCTACGGCATTTGTGGAGCCTGCAGAATGAGGATGAGCAAGGAAGAAACGCAAAAACAAAATTCTATAAAATGAAAACAGGAAAAGTAGATGTCCTGCTGGGTCTACAGTGGGGCGACGAAGGCAAAGGAAAGGTTGTGGATGTACTCACACCGAATTATGATGTCGTAGCACGCTTCCAGGGCGGCCCCAACGCAGGCCACACGCTGGAGTTCGAGGGACAGAAGTATGTGTTGCGCTCCATCCCCTCCGGCATCTTCCAGGGCGGCAAGGTCAACATCATCGGCAACGGAGTGGTGCTGGCTCCCGACCTCTTCATGGATGAGGCCGAGGATCTGGAAAAAAGCGGCCATCCGCTCAAGGAGCGTCTCCACATCTCCAAGAAAGCTCACCTCATCATGCCAACCCATCGCATCCTCGACCGCGCCTACGAGGCCGCCAAAGGCAAGAACAAGGTGGGCACGACCGGCAAAGGCATCGGCCCCTGCTACACCGACAAAGTGAGCCGCAATGGTCTGCGCGTGGGCGACATCTTGGACCACTTCGACGAGAAATACGAACAGCACAAGCAACGCCACCTGAAAATGCTCAAGGCCTTAGGCTGGAACGACTTCGAAGGCTTCGACGAGGTGGAGAGGAAATGGCTCAAGGGCGTTGACTATCTTCGCCAGTTCCCCATCGTCGACTCCGAACACGAGGTGAACAACTTGCTCCGCGAGGGGAAAAGCATCCTCTGCGAGGGCGCACAAGGCACGATGCTCGACGTGGACTTCGGCAGCTATCCCTTCGTCACCTCAAGCAACACCATCTGCGCCGGAGCATGCACTGGGCTGGGCATCGGCCCCAACAAGGTGGGCAATGTCTACGGCATCATGAAGGCCTATTGCACACGTGTGGGCTCAGGGCCTTTCCCAACGGAGCTCTTCGACGAGACGGGCAAGACCATACGCGCCATCGGCCACGAGTATGGTGCTGTGACCGGACGTGAGCGCCGGTGCGGCTGGATCGACTTGGTGCAGCTGCGCTATAGCATCATGGTCAACGGAGTGACCGAACTCATCATGATGAAGAGCGACGTGCTCGACGGCTTCGACACCATCAAGGCCTGCGTGGGCTACGAGCTGGCCGACGGCACTGTGACAACGGAACTCCCCTACTCCATCGACAACGTGAGACCCGTCTACAAGGAAATGCCGGGCTGGAAGACCGACATGACGAAGTTTACCTCGCAAGACCAGTTCCCGCAGGCTTTCAACGACTACATCAAATTCTTGGAGGACTTCTTGGAGACTCCCATCGGCATTATCTCCATCGGTCCCGACAGAGAGCAGACAATCGTAAGAAACAAATAGTATTTTCCCCATCAAGCGTCCCCGCCCCCAAACAGGGAGCGGGACGCACTCATCTATACATTATATATAATAAGGATAACAAATGGCAAACAATACAAGTATTCCTAAGGGAACACGCGACTTCGGCCCTGAGGAAATGGCGAAGCGCAACTACATCTTCAACACCATAAAGGACGTCTATGCCCTTTATGGATTCCAACAGATTGAGACTCCGGCAATGGAAACGCTCCACACGCTGATGGGAAAATATGGAGAGGAGGGCGACAAGCTCCTTTTCAAGATTCTCAACTCAGGCGATTACCTGAAAAACATCAGCGACGAGGAACTCATGGGCCGCAACACGCTCTACCTCCAGACGCGGCTTTGCGAGAAAGGACTCCGCTACGACCTCACCGTGCCCTTCGCACGCTATGTGGTGATGCACCGCGACGAACTCCAGCTGCCATTCAAGCGCTATCAGATTCAGCCCGTGTGGCGCGCCGACCGTCCGCAGAAAGGACGCTACCGCGAGTTCTACCAGTGCGACGCCGACGTGGTTGGCTCCGACTCGTTGCTCAACGAGGTGGAACTCATGCAGATTATAGACACTGTGTTCCAGCGGTTCGGCATTCGCGTACAAATCAAAATCAACAACCGCAAGCTTCTCACGGGCATCGCTGAAATGATTGGCGAGGCCGACAAGATAGTGGACATCACTGTGGCCATCGACAAGCTGGACAAGATCGGCATCGACAATGTCAACGAGGAGCTACGCGCCGACGGCATCAGCCCCGAGGCCATCGAGAAGCTCCAACCCATCATCGCCCTCTCGGGTACCAACGAAGAGAAGCTCGCCACCATGCAGGAGGCACTCAAGGATTCGGAAATCGGACTCAAAGGCATTGAGGAGCTGCGCTTCATTCTCTCCACGCTCAAGCAGGTGGGTCTGCACAACGAGATTCAGCTGGACCTCACCTTGGCGCGAGGCCTCAACTACTACACGGGCGCCATTTTTGAAGTCAAGGCCCTCGACACGCCAATGGGCAGCATCACGGGCGGCGGACGCTACGACAACCTCACTGGCATCTTCGGCATGCCTGGACTCTCTGGTGTGGGCATCTCCTTTGGTGCAGACCGCATCTACGACGTGCTCAACGCCCTCGACCTCTATCCCAAGGAGGCCATCAGCACCACACAGCTGCTCTTCATCAACTTCGGCGAAAAAGAGACTACTTACTGCCTGCCCATCGCCGCCAAGGCACGCAAGGCCGGCATCCGCGTGGAGGTATACCCCGACAAGGTCAAAATGAAGAAGCAGATGAGCTACGCCAACGCCAAAGGCATACCTTTCGTGGCCCTTGCCGGCGACAACGAGATTGAAGCCGGGAAAGTGACACTGAAGAATATGGCCACAGGCGAACAATCACTGGTCAGCCCCGAAGAACTTGTTGCCCAAATCGTTGGCTGACGCTTATGCGTCGATAGTTGCCAAGCATTTGCTTAAGATTCACAAAATTTACTTGTAATTAATACAAAATTATTTTGGATATTAAAAAATAATGCCTACCTTTGCACTTGAAACAAACAACAACGCATACATGGAAACTGTTGACGCATACAATCGACTAATGGAGCATGGGATTCGTCCTTCCATGCAGCGCATTGCTATACTGGATTATCTGTTAAAGCATGCAACCCACCCCACTGTAGACGATGTCTATCAAGGCATGAGCGGAGAAATTCCCACTCTCAGCAAGACGACAGTATACAACACACTCAGAATGTTTGCCGACAACCACGTGGCGCAGATGATCACCATCGACGACCATAGGGTGTGCTACGACGGCAATACAGAGCCACACGTACACTTCTATTGCAAGAAGTGTGGAAAGGTCTTCGACCTTTTCAAGGAGCTGGCACCAACAATGGATAGGCAGTTTTTCTGCGAGGGGCATCTTGTAGACGAAAAGCAACTCTATTACAAGGGCATCTGCAAGGACTGCATAGCCAAGGATATATAAAGAAAGAACAATGCCATCGCCTTAGGGAAGGCGGTGGCTAACAACTTAAAAATACAAAATTCATTATGAAAAAGAAATTCATTTGTACGGTTTGTGGTTACGTTTATGAAGGCGAGGAAGCTCCCGCCAAGTGTCCGCTCTGTGGCGCTCCCGCCTCTAAGTTCAAGGAGATCACCGAGGACAACACTCCCGAGTTTGCTACTGTACACGAATTGGGCCGCGCCTACACAGACAAGGTGAGCGAGGATATTGTAGCCCACTGCAAGAATACCTTCGCAGGTGAGTGCACAGAGGTGGGCATGTATTTGGCCATGGCTCGCCAGGCCGACCGTGAGGGCTATCCTGAGGTGGCTCGCGCCTTCGAGCACTACGCCATGGAAGAGGCCAACCACGCCAGCCGCTATGCAGAATTGCTTGGCAACGAGATTCTCCACGACACCAAGACCAACCTTGAGGTGCGCATCGAAGCCGAGAAGGGAGCTTGCGCAGAGAAGTTCGAAATGGCAAAGAAGGCCAAGGCCGAGGGTTCTGACGCTCTCCACGACACCATCCACGAGATGGCCAAGGACGAGGCTCGCCACGCAGCCGGCTTCATCGGACTCTACAACCGTTACTTCAAGAAATAACACCACTCTTGCCTTACAGGCAAAGGCAGGCATCCCACGGGACGCCTGCCTTTTTTTGTTGCGCTGTTCTCTTCAAACACCATCTGATAGAAGACTACCATGACATAATCAGGGAATACGGTATTCAAGCAAGAGCGAAAGTTGTAATTGCACAGACTTCCGCTCTTAGCCCATTATAAAGGCTGTGTGCGGTGAAAGGTATGGCCTCTGCCGAAATCTAAGCCCTTTCCTTGGCCGTAAGCATCCTCAATAATCTCTTGACAATGAAGAATGCCAAGGCAGCAACGGCAAGCGTGATGATTACGACTTTGATATGACCGCTATAAGCATCAATGGCTGATTGCAGCTGATCCTGTGGTACGAACGAATGGAGGTACCATCCGAGGATGGCAAGAATAACGTTCCAAGCACCAGCTCCCAACGAAGTATAAAGAAGAAATTTGCCAAAGTTCATCTTTGCGAGGCCTGCAGGCACTGAGATAAGCTGTCGTATGCCAGGCACCAGCCGACCCGAGAGAGTAGCAATGGCACCATGGTCGTTGAAGTACTTCTCGCTTTTCTCCATCTTCTCCTGGCTGAGCAGGCAGAGCCGGCCCACACGGCTGTTGGCAAAACGATGGATGACTGGTCGGCCAAGATAATAACCGGCGGCATAATTGATGATGGCCCCGACTACAGCCCCCAATGTGGCGAAAAGGAGAACAAGCCAAATATTGAGGTTGCCAGCTGCGGCTTGATAGGCGGCCGGTGGCACAACGACCTCTGAAGGAAAAGGAATAACGGTGCTTTCAACCATCATCAATATGAAGATGGTTGTGTAGTTGAGGTTGGCAAGCAATGAATAAAAGATGTTCATTTTCTACATTTCAAATAATTTCACTGCAAAGTTAATGCTAAATTCTGTGTAAATCTTGAAACAGGTCTGAGAGCAAAGTCCATTTATAGAGTTTTAGGCTGTTTTTAGAATTTTCTACAATTCTCCAAATGTCCTTCAGGGTTGACGAAGACACACAAATCCGGCATCGACCAAAGGTTTGACATTCGGTTTCGAATTTCTGAAAATGATAATGTTTTTTCACAACAAAGGGATTTCCCTGGCACATTTTTGTGTAATTTTGCAGCAAAAACCAAGAACAAGGTTGTCTTGAAACAACTCTTAGAAATTCACTAACTAACTTCTAACCTGTCGCTGTAAGGCGACGCAAAACATTATTTATGAAAACATTCCTAAAGAACAGGTTCGCAGTGATAGCAGCACTGTTCCTTGCAATGTTCGCGCTACCATCAACAGTGCGGGCGTAGTATCAATTGTGGGTTGCCGGCACTCAGGTCTCCGACGACAACCGGGGTGACCTCAGTGCCATCGACGGGGTGACTGGGCAAGTGAGCTACAATCCCGAGACCAAGGTGCTGAGGCTCCAGGATGCCACCATCACCTCCAGCAGCGCAATTGGAATTAGGTCGGCCATCGACGGGCTCACCATCGAAGTGGCTGGCACCAACAGCGTGAACATCGACGGTCCCTACGCAGCCATTCAAGGACAACAGGCCCTTACCATCAATGGCAACGGCACACTGAACACGCAGAGCCAGAATTGCGCCGTCTTTGCTTTCGGGGGAAACCTGACCATCGAGAACTGCACGCTCTCCGCCAAGGGCAGCTATGGCATTTCAGCAAACAACTCTGAGACGCTCGTAATCCGCAAGGCCAACATTACAGCTGTGGGAAATGGAGAAAATGGTTCAATGTGCGACTTCAGCAATATCACATTAGAGGACTGCTCCATCACCCAGCCAGTCGGAGGACACTTCGACGAAAACCAGCAGTCCATAGTGGATGCAGATGGCAACTACGTGACCTCAGAAGTGAAGATTGAGGCCACAAAGGTGACCAACAAATACGAACTCTATGTGGCCGGCACACAGGTGACCGACGACAATCGCGAGGACCTCTCCGCCATTGAGGGCGTGACGGGACAGATGAGCTACGACCCGCAAACCAACACGCTCGCCCTCAACAATGTCACCATACAGGCCGCCGCACGCGCCATCACCTCTGACATCGAGAACCTTACCATCACCGTCACGGGAGACAACCAAGTGACCACCGAGGAAGCCTCCGACGGTATCGTGAACAAGAAAACCTTGACCATCAGCGGAGACGGAACGCTCACCATCAACGCCGAGAACGCTTGCGGACTCTACGCATACGATGCCGACCTCACCATCGAGAACTGCACCATCGACGTGAAAGGTGCGTATGGAATTGTTGGAAAAGGCCAGAAAACAGAAAACATTCTCATAAACAACGCCAATGTGACGGCAGAAGGAACTACGGACGGCTCCATCACCGACATCGCATCGCTCAGCCTCGAGGGTTGTCTGATAACGCAGCCGGCGGGCGCCGCCTTTGATATGGAAACGGGCTCTGTAGTGGACATGGAGGGCAATGTCGTGAAGACCCCTGTGAAGATTGAGGCCGGAGTTGGCCCCACACTGGCCATCAACGGCGAGCTGATGACTGCAGACAACTACAGCGACCTCACCTCCATCGACGGCGTGTCGGGCAAGGTGAGCTACAATCCCGAGACCAACGTGCTTACCTTGGAGAATGCAACCATCGAAAGCAAGGAAGAAGCAGCCGGAATTATGTCTTCCATTGAAGGCCTGACCATCGAACTGGTTGGCGCCAACACAATCAAGCAGGGCAGCTATGGAATGGGCTTCAGCAAATTGGCCACCATCAGAGGCGAAGGAACTCTCGACATCACAGATACGAGCATGGGTATCCTCCTTTACGGTGCCAACCTCAATATCGACACCACTACAGTGAACGTAAAAGGCGTGATGGGCATTTCCGGAACATCCGATGATATCGAGAACCTTTTCATTCGCAACGCTACATTAACAGCTGAGGGAGAACTGGGTTCCATCACCGACCTCGACGGCCTCACCCTCGAAGACTGCAACATCACACAGCCCACGGGTGCCACTTTCAATGCGGAAACCGGAGCAGTGGTAGATGCTAATGGAGAAGTGGTGGTGACAGCCGTGAAGATAGAACCCGTGGTGGTGAACGCCTACGATCTGTACATCATGGGCGAGCAGGTGACCGACGCCAACCGCGACAACCTCAGCGTGATAGAAGGCGTTACCGGTGGAGTGAGCTACGACCCCGAAACCAACGTGCTCACCCTCAACAACGCCACAATCGACGCTACGGGCGACATGCTGGGTAGCATTTCATCGGCCATTGAAAACCTTACCATCAATGTGACAGGCGTCAACGAGCTGAAAAACGGTTACATAGCTCTCTATACGGGCGCACCTCTTACCATCAACGGCGAAGGTAGCCTCAATATTAAAGGTACTAACGGAATCTCTCTTGACAATGCAAATCTCGCCATTGAGAACTGCACTCTGAACGTGACCAGAACCGACAGTGGTATCTTCGGACTCAAAGAAGAAACTGTGACCGTGCGCAACGCCACCGTTACAGTGGAAGGTAAGGAAAGTGGCTCACTCTTTGACTTGAAGAGCCTCAACCTCGAAGGCTGCCACATAACGCAGCCCAGTGAAACGGCCTTCAACGCCACAGAGGGCGCTGTGGTTGGCAGCGACGGACAGGTTGTGAAGAGCGCGGTGAAGATCGAGCCCATTCCCACAAGCATTGTCTCAACCAACGCCGAAGTGGACACCGCCAAGCAGGGCGTCTTCAATCTGCAAGGCACTCGCATGGAGCAGAACTGGAACAGTCTGCCCAAGGGTGTTTACATCAAGGACGGCCAAAAGGTGGTGAAGGAATAAACCGACTACACCTGCAAGAACAATGGCCTGTGGCCGTTGTATGCCAAGACATTCATAAAAAGGCAGGATTCCTTTGCGGGAGTCCAGCCTTTTTTTGAATGCCGACGTGTGCGAGGCTTTTAAAGAACCATGCCGAAGAGCGTCAACGCCAAATACAAAGCATACGGAAGAGTGGATTAGTCGGCCAACCTGAGAAAGGCAGAGAAAGCCACGATGACGACAGCTGCTGTCATTGCGTGCCGGATGGTAGCCGCCGATGGGTCAAAGCGGGGGAAGCATCGACTTCAGGAAGCGCGCCGTGTAGCCCACTCCCTTCTTGACTATTTCCTCGGGTGTGCCAGTCTGCACCACAGTGCCGCCACCACGGCCTCCCTCCGGCCCCATGTCGATGATGTAGTCGGCCAACTTGATTACATCCAAGTTGTGTTCGATGATGATGACGGTGTTGCCCTTGTCGACCAACCGCTCCAACACACCCATCAACACACGGATGTCCTCAAAATGAAGACCCGTCGTCGGCTCGTCGAGGATGTAGAGGGTCTTTCCTGTATCCCGTTTGGCAAGTTCCGTGGCCAGTTTCACGCGCTGGCTCTCACCGCCGGAAAGGGTCGTTGAGCTCTGTCCCAACTTGATATATCCCAAGCCCACTTCCTGCAGCGTCTTGATTTTAGGCAGGATGGACGGCACGTTCTCAAAGAACTCCACCGCCTGGTTGATGGTCATGTCGAGAACATCGGCGATGCTTTTACCCTTGAACTTCACCTCAAGGGTCTCGCGGTTGTAGCGTTTGCCGTGGCACACCTCGCAAGGCACCATCACATCGGGCAGGAAGTTCATGGCTATGGTCTTGTAGCCGTTGCCCCCGCAGGCCTCGCAGCGTCCACCCTTCACATTGAACGAGAAGCGGCCGGGCTTGTAGCCACGAATCTGAGCCTCGGGCAGGTTGACGAAGAGCGAGCGGATGTCGGAGAACACGCCCGTGTAAGTGGCCGGATTGGAGCGCGGTGTGCGCCCAATAGGGCTCTGGTCCACGTTCACCACCTTGTCTATATTATCAATGCCGTCAATGCCGCCGTATGGCATGGGCTTCTTGAGCGAGCGGTAAAAGTGTTGCGACAGGATGGGCTGCAGCGTCTCATTGACAAGCGTCGACTTTCCCGACCCCGACACGCCGGTGACGACGGTGAGCGTGCCCAAGGGGAAAGCCACGTCGACATTTTTCAGGTTGTTGCCCGTGCAGCCGCGCAGCGTTATAGATTTCTTTCCCTTGCGCCTTTTCGCAGGAACCTCGATTTTCTCCTCGCCGTTGAGATAGCGGGCTGTGAGCGTGTGCGACTTCAGCATTTCTTCCGGCGTGCCTTGGAACACCACATTGCCGCCCTTGCGCCCGGCCTTGGGGCCGATGTCGATTATCCAGTCGGCGGCGCGCATCATGTCCTCGTCGTGTTCCACCACGATCACCGTGTTGCCCAAGTCGCGCAGCTCCTTGAGCGAGCCGATGAGACGCTCGTTGTCGCGCTGGTGGAGTCCGATGCTGGGCTCGTCGAGAATGTAAAGCACGTTGACGAGTTGGCTGCCAATCTGTGTGGCCAGACGGATGCGTTGGCTCTCTCCGCCCGAGAGGGTGGCCGACTGACGGTTGAGGCAGAGATAGTCGAGCCCCACCTCAAGGAGGAAGCCCACGCGCGACTTCAACTCTTTCACAATCTCGGCGGCTATCTTCCGCTGTCGAGGCTCAAGGTGGTCCTCGATATGGTCGAGCCAGACCTTGAGCTGGCTGATGTCGAGGTTGGCCACCTCGGAGATGTTCTTGCCGTCGACTTTGTAGGAGAGCGACTCCCGCTTGAGTCTCTGGCCGTGGCAGTCGGGGCATGGGACCTTGGTGAGAAACTGGTCGGCCCATCTTTTTCCGTTGAGTTCCGTCTCGCTGTCCATCACCGACTCCAAGTATTTCACCACCCCGTCGTATTCCACAAAGTAGTCGCTTGATGTCTTTGTCAGGTCCTTGGAAATTCTTATGTTGTCGATGCTGCCATATAGCACCTCGTTGAGGGCCTCCTCTGGAATGTCCTTGATGGGAGTCTTCACGTTGCAGCCGTATTGCTGCAAGATGGTGTCTATCTGCCAGAAAATCATCTGGTTCTTGTATTTTCCCAAGGGAGAGATGCCACCTTGGTAGATGCTCAACTTGGTGTCGGGAATCACCTTCTTCATGTCTATCTGGTCGATGTAGCCCAGTCCCTTGCATTTGGGGCATGCGCCCTCGGGCGAGTTGAAGGAGAAGATGTTGGGGGCAGGGTCGCCGTAGGAGAGTCCGCTCACGGGGTCCATGAGTCGCTTGGAGAAGTTTCTCACCTCGCCGGAGGCCTTGTCGAGCACCATCATGGTTCCATCGCCCTGGCGCATGGCCGTGGCGATGGACTGCCGGAAGCGTTCGGCCTGGGTATCACCGGCAGCCTCGCGCGAGTCGGCCACCTTGAGCTTGTCTATCACCACTTCAATGTTGTGGTTTTTGTAGCGGTCCACCTTCATCCCCCTCACGATGTCCTTGACCTCACCGTCCACACGGGCATAGAGGAAGCCCTTGCGGCGCAGCGCCTCGAAGAGCTCACGGTAGTGGCCCTTGCGTTGCCTCACGAGTGGGGCCAGGAAGTAGACAGCCTTTCCGGCATAGTCGCTGCCTATCATGTCGACTATCTTCTCCTCGGTGTATTTCACCATCTTTTCCCCCGTGAGGTAGCTGTAGGCTGTACCGGCACGGGCGAAGAGCAGACGCAGATAGTCGTAAATCTCCGTGGTGGTGCCCACAGTGGAGCGTGGGTTCTTATTGGTGGTCTTCTGCTCGATGCTGATGACGGGACTCAGACCGGAAATCTTGTCCACGTCGGGCCGTTCCATGTTGCCCAAGAAGTTGCGGGCATAGGCCGAGAAGGTCTCAATATAGCGTCGCTGCCCCTCGGCGAATATGGTGTCGAAGGCCAGCGACGACTTTCCCGAACCCGAGAGACCGGTGATGACGGTCAGCGAGTTGCGGGGAATCACTACATCTATGTTTTTCAGGTTGTGGACCCTCGCGCCCTCAACCTCTATCCATCCTGCTTCGTTATCCATTCCTTTAGAAAAAATCTCCCTACCTAAGGTTCGTTATTCCGTGGCTTCCGCCCCACTCGACTCTGTGTAGCCGCGCAGCAGGTTCACGTCGGTCTTGATATTGTAGTTGCGGCCGTCGGCCCCCTTGGCTTTCACCAAACAGAAGTAGACACCCTGTTTCACTTCCTTTCCCTTGTAGGTGCCGTCCCATCCGCCGTCGGGGTCGCTCCATTCGTAGAGTTTCTGCCCCCAGCGGTTGAAGATGTAGGCATGGAACTCAGTGATGCTCTGCCAGCCTTTTTTTGCTTTGTAGACATCGTTGATTCCGTCGCCGTTGGGCGAGAAGGCGTTGGGCATCTCAAGCCGGCTCTCTGAGATGGTCACGGTGATGGGTCCCGTCTCGTTCCAGTATTCGTCGGCATAGGCCACAGTGTCGTTGCCCTGCACGAAAGTGGCGTAGCACACCACCAAGTGGGTTCCCGCGTCGTTGAAGGTGTAGTCGGTCTCTTCCTCGTAGCGCACCATATAGGGTTGGTTCTCCCTGCTGTCTTTATAGAACCGCCACTCATAGTTGGCCTCCCAGCCGTCGGTCTGCGTGGCGTTGACGGCAAAGTGCACCGCCAAGGGAGCGTTTCCCGAAATCGACGTAGAGCTTTGCTCCTCGCCGTTGTCGTCGGTGAAAGTGCCCTGTGGCTCAATCAGCGGCACGGTGTTCTGCGCCGACACAGAGAAGGCCACCCACAACAGGCCGAGAAATGTAATAAGTCTTGATTTCATTCGTTATTCATCATAATGTAGGATGCAAAGTTAATAAAAAAGAAGGTATAAATCATTCCCTCTTGATATTTTTTTGTATTTTTGCAGATGGATATAAACGAAAAGTTAAATGAAGAGTTTTAAGAGACATTTGGTGTTGTTTTTCCTTGCCGTTTTCTGTATGGGCATCGCAGCTCAGACCACCCAATGGCGTGACATCTACAAGGCCAAGAAAAAGGACACGATATTCGGAATAGCCAACAAATACTCTATATCCATACCAGAGCTCATGGAGGCCAACCCGGAAATGAAGAAGGAAGGCTACCAGCTGAAGAAGGACGACTACATCTTCATTCCCTATACCAAGGATTTTCCCAACCCCAACGCCAAGCAGGCCTCCACTGCCCCAAAGGCCCAGCCGGCCAAGACCGCCGGAAGCCCCTCAGTGTCGCCCTCGGCCACAGCCAAGCAGGAGCCTGTGGTGAAGATAGGTGTGATGCTGCCCCTGCACGATGTCGACGGCGACGGCCGGCGCATGGTGGAATACTACCGTGGCATCCTCTTGGCCTGCGACCAGCTCCGGCAGGAGGGCATCTCCACCGACATCGCCGCTTGGAACGTGCCCATCGACGCTGACATCCGGCAGACGCTCTTGGAGGCCAAGGCCAAGGACCGCGACATCATCTTCGGCCCGCTCTACACCTCACAGGTGGGCTATCTGTCCCACTTCTGCCGCAACAACGGCATCAAACTGGTCATCCCGTTCTCCATCAACGGCAACGAGGTGGCCACCAACCCCAACCTCTTCCAAGTGTATCAGAACCCCGACAGAATCAACAGCCAGTCCATATCGGTCTTCCTGCAGCGCTTCCAGGGCTACCACCCCGTGTTTGTCGACTGCAACGACACCACATCCAAGAAGGGTGGCTTCACTTTTGGACTACGCAAGCAGTTGGAGAAACTCGGCATACAGTATTCCATCACCAACCTGAAGTCGTCGGAAGACTATTTCGCCAAGGCCTTCAGCGCATCCAAGCCCAATGTGGTCATCCTCAACACGGGCCGCTCGCCGGAACTCAACGTGTGTCTGGCCAAGCTCGACGGCATGAAAGTGAACCATCCCAACGTGCAGGTCTCGCTCTTCGGCTACACCGACTGGCTGCTCTACACCAATGTGTACTTGGAGTATTTCCACAAATACGACACCTACATCCCCACGGTGTTCTATTACAACCCACTGTCCTCCCCCACCCGCACCTTTGAGCAGAACTACCGCCGGTGGTTCCGCGGCGAGATGATGTGGGCCTTGCCCCACTTCGCCCTCACAGGCTACGACCAGGCCGAGTTCTTCGTCCGCGGACTCCACGCCAAGGGCAAGCAATTCTCCGGCACGGCCAAAGAGAGCAACTACAAGCCCCTGCAAACGCCACTGCGGTTTGAGCGTGTGGGCAACGGGGGCTATCAGAACGAAGCCTTCATGCTGATTCACTATGCTACCAACAACAAGTTGGAGGCCATCAACTATTGACGAACCACAAGCTATGAGCGTTAAACATATTGCCCTGCTAACCTTACTCGCCACAGCCCTGACGGCAAAGGCCCAGATTGGCGAACACAGGAACGACCTCTCCATAGGAGTGAACGGCGGCTACGCACTGAGCAGCATTGGCTTCACGCCCTCCGTCTCGCAGGGTATGCACGGCGGAATGAGCGGCGGCCTATCGCTCAGATACGTCTGCGAGAAATACTTCTCCACCATCTGCTCCATCTACACGGAACTCAACTACACCCAGATGGGATGGAAGGAGGACATCAAGGACGCCAACAGCCAGCCCGTCATCAACCCCACAACGGGGCAGGCCGAGAACTACAAGCGCACGCTCAACTACCTGCAGGTACCCGTCTTTGCCCATTTGGCTTGGGGACGGGAGAAGAAGGGCTTCCAGTTCTTCATCCAGGCAGGCCCCCAATTCGGCTACCTGCTCAGTGAGAGCACCGACACCAATTTCAACTTCGCCCAGCGCAACGAGGACGACCGGGCTAACAAGGTGTGCGCGCAGGACACCATGGGCGTGGAGCACAAGTTCGACTACGGCATCGCGGCCGGCGCGGGACTGGAATACTCCATACCCAAAATTGGCCACTTTCTCCTTGAGGGGCGCTACTACTACGGCCTGGGCAACATCTATGGCGACAGGAAACGCGACTACTTCTCGAAGAGCAACAACGGAGGCATCGTCGTGAAACTGACCTATCTCAGAGACATCTAACTTTAAACAATTTTACCAATATGTTCGAAAATCAACCAAAAGGACTTTATGCGTTGGCCTTGGCCAACACAGGTGAGCGATTCGGCTACTACACCATGATAGCCGTCTTTGCACTCTTCTTGAGAGCCAACTTCGGGCTTACGCCCGGAAACGCCGGACTCATCTACAGTATTTTCTTAGCCTTAGTCTACGTCATGCCCCTTGTGGGCGGCGCGCTGGCCGACAAGTTCGGCTATGGCAAGATGGTAACCATCGGAATCATTGTCATGTTCCTCGGCTACCTCTTCCTCGCTGTCCCCCTGGGCGGCAACACCCTTGCCATGGTATGCATGCTGGCCGCACTGCTGCTCATCAGCCTGGGCACGGGACTATTCAAGGGCAACCTGCAAGTGATGGTGGGCAACCTTTATGACGACCCCAAATACAGCTCGCAGCGCGACTCCGGCTTCTCCATTTTCTATATGGCAATCAACATCGGTGCGCTCTTCGCCCCCACAGCAGCCGTGAAGATCCACGACTGGGCCATGACCTTGGGCTTCGAGTCGGCATCGGCCTACCATTTCTCTTTTGGCGTGGCCTGCGCCTCGCTCATCATCTCCATCATCATCTACTACGCATTCCGCTGGACTTTCCGCCAGGTGGAGGGCAACGCCAACCAACCCAAGTCTGCTGACGCCAAGGCCGAGCAGGTGGAGCAGCTCACACCACAGGAGACCAAGGAGCGCATCGTCGCCCTCTGCCTCGTCTTCGCCGTGGTAATCTTCTTCTGGATGGCCTTCCATCAGAACGGCCTCACGCTGACCTACTTTGCCAACGAGTTCACCCAGAAAACCTCTACGGGCGTGCAGAGCATGGCCTTCAACGTGGTCAACCTCGTGGCCATCATCTTCATCGTCTACTCCCTCTTCGCCCTCTTCCAGAGCAAGACCAGCAAGGGACGCCTCATCGCCTTGGGTGTCATTGCCCTGGCCTGCTGCGTGTTAGGCTATGAGTACACCCAGATTGATGGTGCCGTGGAGGTCAGCGCCCCCATCTTCCAGCAGTTCAACCCGTTCTATGTGGTGGCCCTGACCCCAGTGAGCATGGCCATCTTCAGCTCGCTCGCCAAGAAGGGCAAGGAGCCGTCAGCCCCCCGCAAGATTGCCTACGGCATGTTGGTTGCTGCCTGCGCCTACGCAGTGATGTGCCTTGCCTCCACCGGCCTGCCCACACCCAACGAGCAGAAGGCCCTCGGCGAGGGCGGTGATTTTGTCTCCGCCAACTGGCTTATCGGCACCTACCTCATCCTGACCTTCGGCGAGTTGCTGCTTTCGCCCATGGGTATCAGCTTCGTCAGCAAGGTAGCTCCCCCCAAGTACAAGGGCGTGATGATGGGTGGCTGGTTTGTTGCCACAGCCTTCGGCAACCTACTCGTCAGCGTGGGTGGCTACCTCTGGGGTGACCTGCCCCTGTGGACGGTTTGGGTCGTGTTCATCGTCCTCTGCCTCCTCTCTGCCTTCTTCATGTTCGCCATGATGAAGCGGTTGGAGAAGGTCGCCAAATAATTCAACCCATATATCATATAAGTGATCAACCAAGCGCCGCGGACTGTTGTCTGCGGCGCTTTTGCGTTAAAGGTGTGTGTTGTCAAGCGTCGGCCAATGTTGTGTGACAACTGTCACACAACTGTAGAACAACCAACACACAACAATAGACCAACTGTCACACAGCAGCGTAACAGCCGACACAAATCATGGAGAGGGAATATTTGTGTGTAGTTGTTTCCCGCATTCGCCTGTAGCAAGCGGGGATACTAAAAAATGCCATGAATTGAACACACGCAGATGTTCAATTCATGGAAATTCAACGTTCAAAAGAAACACGCAAAACGCTCGTGGGCCATTCCTCGCCTAAGCTATTTGTATTTCTTGATCAGCTCGTCGGCCTTCTCGGCAACACCATGGCTCTTGGCCTCCTCAAGCAGCGAGAGCCCCTGCTGCTTGTCGCCGCTGAAGATAAGGCTCAGTCCCTTGATGAGATAGAGGTCGCCCGAGTCGGGGAACGACTTCAAGCCGAGGTCGGCAGTCTGTATGGCCTTATCGTACAACTTGACTTGCAACTGCAATTGGGCCATCTCTGCATAATAGCCTGGAACATTGCGGTTGAGCACGATGGCATGGGCTATGTCGTTGAGAGCCTGCTGGTATTGCCTCAGTTTCAGCTCACAGGCATAGCGCATATAATAGAATGTGTCGTTGGAGCGTCCCAACGTGAGCGTGTCGTAGCGGTTGTAGTCGGCGAGAGCCTGGCGATACTGCCCCATCGCGTCGAGCAACTGGGCTCGCGCCAACACGTAAGGCGCAGTGTTGAAGGAGAGCGGACGGCATTCCACGGCACTGTCGAGCAGCGTGAGCAACTCCTCTTTGGGCGCATTCTGCTGCTGGCGGCACAAGGCGGCCTCATAAAACAGTTCCCCACTCTTGAACGCTGTGTCCTTGGTCAACTCCATGAACATCGAGTAGGCCTTGTCGTAATCCTTCTTCACCATGGTGGCCTGTGCCTGCAGATGCTTGTAGAGCGAATTGGGCTTAATCTGGTAGGCCTTCTGCGCCTCGTCTATCGCCTTGTCGGCATTCCATGCAGGATAGACGGAATCGGGGAAGTGGGTCACCTTTTGATAGATGAGCCTTGCGTAGTTGAAGTGGGCCTCATCCTTGGCCGTCGCCTTGCTGATTCCCTCCTCCATCACCTTGCTGGCATTGGCAAAATCCTGCGCGTTGAGATAGATGGAGCCCTTTTGGGAATAGCCCTCGGCAGAGGTGGGAAACTTGCTGATGAACTCATCGGTGAAAGCCTCGTGCTGAGCCGCGTTGCCCTGCTCAGAGGACAGGAAGAGGGCCAAGAGCGCATCGTTGGGCTTGTCGGGGAGCGCAGGCCGTATGCCCGAGGCCTTCAAAACAGGGTCGTTGAGGCTCAAGCCATTTGCCTTGAAGTCGTTGGTGAAAGCCACGTCTGTAGCAGAGGCCGTCGCCGTGGACGAATAGATGCCTATCACTCTGCCCTGCTTGTTGACCACCGGACAACCATAGAGCTTGTCGTTGGCCACGCTGAGCGTATAATAGTTGTAGTCCTTGAATTTCTCGGCCTTGCTCACCTTCATGCTGACAGCGTTATGCCCCAACACGGTCACGGGTTCGCCAACCGCCAAGGGCGAAGAGGCCAACTGCACGGGAGAGGAAGGCTGCTGCGTGTTGAAACGGCAGATATCATAGAGTTCATTGGCTCCAATGAGGCTCTTCACGTCAATTTTCTTACCCTTGGCGTCGGTCACCACGGCACGCTCCGCGCCCACAAAGGGTTTCCAAGGAGCCACCGCCTCGCCGTTGGCGTCGATAAAGAAGCCATGACACTGGGCCAGCACGGTTCCATCCTTCTTATAGGTGGTGAGCTGGAAAACGGCTTTGGCCGCCTGCTGGGCATTCAAGGGAAGCGCTGAGAGCAGGAAGATCAACATGAAGAGGTGTTTCTGAATATGCTTCATTAACATGATTGTTTATTTTAAAAGTTCTTTTGCGTTCTCAATGGCTGCATTGGTGATGTTGCTGCCGCTGAGCATCTGGGCTATCTCGGTGATGCGTTCCTCCTTGTCGAGCAGCCGCATACGGCTTTGCGTGCCCTCGGGGGTCTCGTGCTTCTCCACCTTGTAGTGGTGGGAGCCCATGGCGGCAATCTGTGGCAAGTGGGTGATGCTGACAACCTGACGGTTGTTGTCGCCCATCTCGCGCATGATGAGGGCCATCTTCTCGGCCACGTGGCCACTGACACCCGTATCTATCTCGTCGAAGATGATGGTGGGCAACCTCACGGCACTGCTGATGATGGCCTTGATGGAAAGCATCACACGGGCAATCTCGCCTCCCGAGGCCACCTGCGACACGGGCTGCATGGGCGTGCTCTTGTTGGCGCTGAAAAGGAAACATACCTTGTCGGCCCCATCGGGCGAGAGCTCTTTCTTGTCTATCTGAATGCTGAACCTCACGTTGGGAATGCCCAAGGGCTGGAGCCGCTGCTCCATCTCCTTGCGTATCTTGTCGGCGGCATGCTGCCGGGCCTCCGTCAGAGACGCGGCGGCCTTGTCGGCCTCGGCCAAAGAGGAATCCACAAGGGTCTGGCAGCGGGCCAAGGCCTCCTCGCTGTTATCGATGCGGTCGAGCTGGGTGGCCAAGCTGTCGCGCTCGGCGATGAGCTCGGCAACGGTTTCCTTGCGAAACTTCTGCTCAAGGCCATAGAGGAGGTCGAGACGCTCAGACTTGCGCTGGTAGTCGGCGGGGTCGAACTCCACGCTTTCAAGATGGCTCTGAATGTCTCCGGCAATGTCCTTCAGCTCAATATAGCAACTGTCGAGACGCTGGTTCAGTTCTTGGATGTCGGGATAGAGGCCGTTGATCTTCTGAAGAGTGGACCAAGCCTCGCGCACTTTTTCTACTGTGCCCGACTCCTCGGCAGAGAGAATGCCGTCGGCCTCGAAGAGAGCCTGCTTGATCTCCTCCACATGGCTCATGGTGCTCACCTCCTTCTCCAACTGCTCCTGCTCGCCATCGCTGAGTTCGGCTTGGGAGAGTTCCTGCAACTGGAAACGCATGAACTCCTCCTTCTCCCTGTTGGCGGCAATCTCGGTCTGAAGCTCCTTGAGCTGTCTCTTAGCCTCTTGCCATTTTCGATAGGCGGCCTGGTAGCCGGCAAGCAGAGGCCCGTCGCTGGCCACGATGTCTACCACCTGCAGCTGGAAGTCGTCCTTCTGCAGCAACAGGTTCTGGTGCTGGGAATGGATGTCGATGAGGTGCTCGCCAAGCTCGCGCATCAAGGCCACCGTCACGGGCTGGTCGTTGATGAAGCCACGGCTCTTGCCGCTGCTGCTCAGTTCGCGCCTGATGATGCATTCGTCGTCGTAGTCCACATCGTTCTTCTCGAAGAAATCCTGCATGCCATAACGGCTGAGGTCGAAGTGGGCCTCTACGATGCACTTGCGCTGCCCCTGCTTGATTTGCCGTGCGTCGGCCCTATTGCCCAAGAGCAGGCCTATGGCGCCGAGAATGATGCTCTTTCCCGCTCCAGTCTCACCGGTGATGACGGAGAAACCAGGGAAGAATGGGATGTCGAGCTCATCAATGAGGGTGAAATTCTTGATGTATAATTGCTTGAGCATACTACTCCTTTATTTTGTTCCAAGCATTGTTTTGCGAGGCGTTGATACTGAAGAGAATCTCGTAAACCGACTCCTTCTCCTTCTGCGTGCCCTTACCTTTATATATATTGGCAAGCTCGTCGCGCTTATAGTCTGTCCAGATTTGTGGCAGAAGACTCATGGGTCTGTTCTCGTGGGCTTTCTTCAGGTCGTTCTCAAGGGCAGTGGTGATTTCCGTCCGCCCGCGTTCGGCGTTGTTGGCCATCTCGTCGAGTCCCTTGCGATAGTAGTCGTACTGCAGCTGGCGGAAGGGCTTCATGGCCCCGTCGAGATAATCGTTGATGATGGCAAAACGGTTGCGGTCGGTGTCGAAGCTCTTCCATCCCGTGAAGGAGAGGTTCTGGGCGTTGTTGGTCAGGTTCATGCACCGCTGCAACACATCCTCGCCGCCCATGGGGGAGAATGTGTCGAGATCCATGCCGATGATGAGAAAGGCATAATAGGCACAAAGCGCCGTGAGCTGGTTGTCGATGACCTCTTCGTTGAACGCAAGTTGGTCGAACTGGGCAAACTCGAAGTTGAAGTCGTTGTCGGTATTGTTGTAGAATGTGGTGGTATAGGAAGAATTGAAGACGGGCCGGTTGGCCTGGATGAGGGCCTTGCAGGTGAACATGTTGGTGGCCACATCATATTTGGTCACGGTGATGTTGAAGTTGCAGACGATGCGTTCGTTCTTCTGAAACTTCAAGTTGGTCCATTGGTGGTCGTTGAGAAAATTCGTCAACGTCTCCTTCAGGTTGTCAAACACGCTCGCGTCGGTTCCCTGAATCTGGTTGTGGTTGATGGTGACCGTGGCATTGAGTTCCTGCGCATTGGCGCTAAAGGATATTGCAAAGCTCATCAACAATGTCGCGAGCCACTTCAGTCTTTGGCTTCTTATCATAGTCCTTTTGCCCTTGTCGTGAGATGATACTGATTTGATTGTCGTCGCCGCGGAAAGTGGTGCCTTCATTGCGTGTGGAATTGAGCACCACGAAGTCGGCGTTTTTCCTTTCCAATTTTCCCTTGGCGTTGGCCTCCTCGTCATTGGTCTCAAGGGCGAACACCACAAGCCGCTGCGCCTTGGTCTTCATCCTGCCAAGCTGGGCCGCAATGTCTTGGGTGGGCTGTAGCCGCAGGATGAGTTCGTCGCCCTCGCGTTTGATTTTAGTGGCGGCCACCTGCCCTGGGCGAAAATCGGCCACGGCTGCAGACAGTATGGCGGCGTCCATCTGGGGAAAGAGCCTGACGGACTCGTCATACATCTGCTGGCAGCTCTCCACATCGAAGCGGTGGATGGCCGGCGAGCAGCTGAGACTGACAGGTCCCGTCACAAGAAACACCTCAAAACCGCGGCGCAGGCATTCCTCGGCCAGGGCGAACCCCATCTTGCCCGAAGAATAGTTGCCTACGAAGCGCACGGGGTCAATCTTCTCGTAGGTTGGGCCGGCTGTGATGAGTACCTTTTTGGCCGAAGGCCTCACGGTTGTGCCACAGAGCGATTGGGCCACGGCCTCAACGATTCGCTCTGGCTCCTCCATGCGTCCCTTGCCTTCCAACCCACTGGCCAAGAAGCCACTCTCGGGCGCTATGATGTGGTTGCCAAAGCTGCGAAGGATGGCCATATTGGCCTGGGTGGAGGGATGGCGGTACATGTCGAGGTCCATGGCGGGGGCGATGAACACGGGAGCGCGCATGGCCAAATAGGTGGTCACGAGCATGTTGTCGGCAATGCCGTGGGCCATCTTGCCCATCGTGCTGGCCGTGCAGGGAGCTATAATCATTGCGTCGGCCCACAACCCCAACTCCACGTGGGAATGCCACGTGCCGTCGCGCTGGGAGAAGAAGTCGCTGATGACAGGATGCTGCGACAGTGTGGCCAGCGTGAGCGGGGTGATGAACTCCTTGCCAGATGGTGTGACCACAACCTGCACCTCAGCCGCGCGCCTGACAAGGCTGCGGATGATGAGGCACGACTTGTAGGCAGCGATGGAGCCCGTGATGCCCAGCACGATTTTCTTTCCTTGAAGTGTGTCAGCCATTGAGTTTCGATTCTCGTAAGCGGATTCGTGTGAGCGCCTGCTTCGTGTTGAGCGGGAAGTCGGCGGCAAGCATCCAACTGTAATAGCCGGGGTCGCGGCGCAAGACTTCCCTCACCGCCACATCCTTGTATTTTCCGAAGTTGAAAGTCTCTATGCGCTCGGGCTTGCCGTCAGCGTCGAGAATGGGGTTGCCCTTGGCATCCTTCAAGTCGTGCCAGACTATGCGTCCGGCAAAGTCTACATTGTCGTTCTGCTTGGAGAACTCGGCCAGTGCGTTCATGTCGTTGGGCAGCACCTGCTCGGGTTCTTCCTGCCGTCCCGGAGCATAATGGTCCACCTCGCCCATTAGTACGCGATAGGTGGCCTCGGTGTCCTGGTCGGCACGATGGGCCTCAAAATCCTCTTCCATCTTGCGCCCGCAATAGAACTTGTAGGCGGCGGCGAGGTTGCGCTTCTCCATCTTGTGGTAAATCACCTGGGCGTCGATGAGCCGGCTCTTGGTGAAGTCGAAGTCCACTCCCGCACGCAGGAACTCCTCGCAGAGCAACGGCACATCGAAGCGGTTGCTGTTGAATCCGGCGAAGTCGCATCCCTTGAACTTTTCCGCCAAATGGGCGGAGAGTTGCTTGAAGGTCTTTGCTCCACTCACATCTTCCTCGGTGATGCCGGTGAGCTTGGTCACATCGGCGGGAATGGGCATCTCGGGATTGACGAAGAGGTTCTCGCGCTCTTCCCTGCCGTCGGGATATACCTTTATATATGAAATCTGAATAATCCGGTCCTTGACCAAGTCGAGTCCGGTGGTCTCCAAATCGAATACGATGAGGGGCTTTGTAAGGTTCAAATTCATGTCTATTCGCTTAACAACATCGGCATAAGCATCATCAACACGTCTTCGTTGCCACTCTCCTCAGAGGGATGGATGAGTCCGGGGCGAGAGGGGTCGGCAAGGTCGAACTGCACCGAATCACACTCAAGATTGGTCAGCACCTCCATCAAGCCCGTGCCACGGAAGCCGATGCTCATGGGGTTGCCGTTGTACTCGCAATAGAGGTTTTCCTTGGCGCTCTTGGCGAAGTCGATGTCCTCGGAACTGATCTCGAGATTGCCACTGGTGACATGGAGGCGGACCAACTCGCTGCTCTCGCTTGCAAAGGGAAGGACGCGGCGGATGGAACTCAGCATGCTCTTGCGGTCGATGACCATTTGGTTGGGATTCTTCTGGGCCACGACGGCATTGTAGTTGGGGAACTTTCCCTCGATGAGGCGGCAATAGAGGGAGCCATTCTCGAAATTGAACTCGGCGGCCTTGCTGGTGAACTTCACCACCACATCACCAACGCCCTTGTCGAGGATGTTCTTCAACACGCCGGCCGGCTTGCGGGGCAAAATGAACATGGAGGGCGTATCCGCCTTGATGTCATGCTCGCGCGAGCGCACCAGCTTGTGGCCATCACAAGAGACGATGGCCAGATAGTCGGTGGTGAGGTCGAAGCAGATGCCGTTCATTGCGGGATGTATCTCTTCGTTGGCAATGGCGAAGATGGAACGGCTGACAGCATTGACCAGCACCCCAGCGTCGATGGTGAAGACAGAGCATTCGCTCTCCAGCGTGGGCGTATGGGGATAGACGTTGGCGTCGTCGCCAACAATATGGTATTCACCGTTTTGATAACGCACGTCGATGGTGTTGCCCTCAAGGTTGACATAGAAGCTGATGGGCTGCTCGGGCAACTCCTTCAAGGTGTCGAGCATGTCGGAGCTGCGCACGGCAAAGCTGCCATCCATGTCGGCGCTCTCAAGAACCAACTGGGCTGTGGCCACATTCTCTCCATCGCTGGCCGTGAGGACAAGCGTCTGCCCCTTGACATCGAAGAGGAAGCACTCCAAAATGGGAAGAGAGTTCTTGGGGTTGAGCACTTTCGACAGGATTTGCAGCCTACTGTTCAAGGCTGAGCTTGAAACTGTAAAATTCATATCTGTTTATTTTAGTTTTTATCTTTATAGATACAAAAATACGGAAAAAAAAGTTCTCAGACAAAAAAAAGGGAAAAATATTTCGGGAGATTGAGAATCTTTTATTAATTTCGCAGAAACAAACAATAAAACATCAAAAACAATGGCATTATCAGGTATAGAGGTAATCGGAAAGATTATCAAGGTGTACGACCCCAAATCTGGAATATCCAAGCGCAATGGCTCCGAGTGGAAATCACAAGAATTCGTAATAGAGGAACAGGGCGGCAACAGCAGCTTCCCCCGTATGTGCGACTTCACTGTGTTCGGAGCAGACCGTTTGGACCAATTCAAGATTAATTTAGGCGAGACCGTACACGTTTGGCTCGACATCAACGCCCACGCTTGGGAAGACAGATATTTCAACGATGTCCGCGCATATCGCGTGGAACATGTCGACCCCAATTCTGTTGGCATGCCCAATGGCGGCTATGCCCAGCCCATGCCGGGAGCCCCCATGGCTGGCGGCGCACCCGTTGCGAATCCTGCTCCCACCGCAGGTTCGGCTCCCGCACCCGGAACGCCTGTAGACGGTATGGCATCCGACAACAACGAGGACCTGCCGTTTTAGGAAATAATGCCAGGCGAGATGCCGAATCGAAATGCCCAACCCATCATCCACGCTTTCACAGACTTCTCCCCGTCGAGGGAATCGTGAATGATGAATCGTGAATTATGAATTGAAAAAAAGCGCCCCTGCTTGCGGTGTGAACCATCCGCTCGCAGGGGCGCATTCTTATCATCTCATCATTTGCTCTTGCAGTTTCCTATTGTGCCGTTGGCGATGGGCTGGAAGCCTCCACCTCGATGGCGCGGGGCTTCACGTCGAACTTCAGGCTGTCCTTGTCGCTCTCCTTACCTACAAGGATGCTGTCGCCCGCATGGAGCGTATCCGACAAGAGCAACTCGCACATCCCGTCCTCGATGTAGTTTTGGATGGCCCGCTTCAGCGGACGCGCGCCAAACTGCACGTCGTAGCCTTTCGTGGCGACAAACTCCTTGGCCTCATCGCTGATGGACATGCTGTAGCCCATATCCTCCACGCGCTTGAACAAATCCCTCAACTCCAAGTCAATGATGCGTTTGATGGCGTCAAGGTCGAGCTGGTCGAAGGTGATGATCTCATCCAAGCGATTGAGAAACTCCGGCGCAAACTGGCGGCTCAGGCTCTTCTGGATGATGGAGCGGGCATGCTCCTTGTTCTTCTCGTTGAACTCGGTAAGTCCCTCTCCCGCCGCATTGAATCCAACACCACGTCCAAACTCCTTCAGCTGTTTTGTTCCAGCATTGGAAGTCATGATGATGATGGTGTTGCGGAAGTCCACCAAGCGTCCGTTGCCGTCGGTGAGCCTGCCTTCGTCCAGCACCTGCAGGAGCAGGTTGAACACATTGGCATGGGCCTTTTCTATCTCGTCGAGCAACACGATGGAGTAAGGATGGCGACGCACACGCTCGGTGAGCTGTCCACCCTCCTCATAGCCCACATAGCCGGGAGGAGCTCCTACGAGCCGCGAGACATTGAAGCTCTCGGTGTACTCGCTCATGTCGATGCGGATGAGCGAATCCTTGGAGCCGAACATGTATTCGGCCAGTTTCTTGGCCAGATAGGTCTTGCCCACTCCCGTAGGACCTAAGAACATGAACACGCCAATGGGATGGTTGGGCTCGCGCAGTCCCACACGGTTGCGGCGAATGGCCTTCACCACCTTGTCGATGGCGGCGTCCTGGGCGATGATGCTCTTCTTCAGCACACCATCCATGGTTCTCAGCCTCACGCTCTCCGGCTCGTCGATTTGCTGCACGGGAACTCCAGTCATGAGCGACACCACATCGGCCACATCCTTTGCCGTCACCGTCAACCGCTCTTGGTCGTCATTGTGGATCCAGCTCTCGTTGAGCTGCTGCAGCTGCTGGTCCAACTCCGTCTGGCGGTCGCGGTAGCTGGCTGCCAACTCAAAGTTTTGATTCCTCACGGCGTTCTGCTTTTTGGCCTTGACGTCCTCGAGTTCCTTCTCCAAGTTGAGAATCTCGGGCGGCACACTGGCATGACTCAAGTGCACACGCGATCCAACCTCGTCGAGCGCGTCGATGGCCTTGTCGGGGAAGAAGCGGTCGGTGGCATAACGCTCTGTCAGTTTGACACAAGCGTCGATGGCCTCATCACTATATTCCACATGGTGGTGGTCCTCGTATCTGCCTTTGATGTTACGCAGAATCTCCAAGGTCTCCTCTGCCGTTGTGGGTTCCACCAGCACCTTTTGGAAGCGACGTTCCAAGGCGCCGTCCTTCTCTATGGAGTTGCGGTATTCATCGAGTGTCGTCGCCCCGATGCACTGTATCGTGCCGCGCGCCAGGGCGGGCTTCATGATATTGGCGGCATCCATGCTTCCGGGAGTGGAGCCAGCGCCCACAAGCGTATGAATCTCATCAATGAAGACAATGATGTCGGAGTTCTGCTCAAGTTCCTTGATGAGGGCTCTGATGCGCTCCTCGAACTGTCCACGGTATTTGGTGCCTGCCACAATGCCTGTCATGTCGAGGTTGACCACACGTTTGTTGAACAGCACAGGCGAGCACTTTCCCTTGGCGATGAGCTGGGCCAGCCCCTCCACAATGGCGCTCTTGCCCACACCGGGCTCACCTATCAATATAGGATTGTTCTTCTTGCGGCGGCACAGAATCTCCACGATGCGCTGGATCTCCTTCTCACGCCCCACCACGGGGTCGAGCTTGCCGTCCAAGGCGGCCTTTGTCAGGTCGGTGGAGAAGTTGTCCAGCACGGGAGTCTTGCCTCCACCATGCTGGGTTTGGGTCTGTGTGGCCTTTCCGGTGCCACCGGAACTGCGCCATCCTCTGCCACCCTGGGCGCCATCCTCTGCCTCCTCATAGTCCTCGCCGGGCAAGTCGAGGCCGTCCTTATGGGCGGGAGCCTGAAGATAGGACACCACATCTTCATAAGTGACATTGTTGAACTCCAGCACCTCCTTGGCGCCGTTGTTCATCTGGTCGTGCAGGATGGCCATGAGCAGATGCTGCACATCCACAGTCTGGGTGTGCTGCATACGGGCCTCAAGCACAGCCAATTTGAGAATGTTGCTGGCCTTCTCGTTCAACACAAGCTCACTTGTATTCAGAGGTTCCTTGACATCGTCCACCCGAACGCGTTCCTCAAGTTCGTCCTTTACGGTCTGTATATTGATTTTCATACGACTGAACAGGTCTCTTACCACACTGTTCTTCTCTCGGATGATACCCAACAGCAAATGCTCAGGCCCCACGCTCCTGCTTGCCAGCCGCGTGGCCTCCTCTCTGCTGAAAGCGAGGATTTCTGAAACCTTTGGTGAAAATTGACTTGTCATCCTTATTACCTTTCTTTATTAGTTTGTAATCCAATAGGAGTTGTTCCGCACAAACAGGTACGGCTTCACTCATCTGTCTTTATAGAACAAACACCGTGCCAAACTATCAAAAGCAGGCTTGGCGGTTCATTCATGATGGTATTTCTCTCCTTTTATTATCGTGCAAGCCCTGTAGAGTTGCTCGGTAAAGACGAGTCTCACCATCTGATGGGAGAACGTCATCTTCGAAAGGCTTATCAGCTCGTTGGCCCTGGAATAGACTGCGGACGAGAATCCGTAGGGGCCTCCGATGACAAACACAAGCTTCCTTGCAGCGGCCTGCTTCTTCTGCAGCCACGAGGCAAACTCCACGCTGCGCATTTCCTTGCCATGTTCGTCGAGCAACACCACCGTGTCGCCCTCGCCCACCGTTCTCAGAATTGCCTCTCCCTCCTTGTCTTTCTGCTGTCCGGTGGAGAGGTTTTTGGTATTCTTCAATTCCGGAATCACCCTCATTTCGAAAGGCATGTAGTGCTTCACGCGCTCCGTATAGTCGTCAATTCCGGCGGCAAAATGTCTGTCGGTGGTCTTGCCCACCAGTATGAGCTCAGCTCTCATTGCTTATTTGCGTGACGTTTTTTCTTCTCGTAATGTTCCTTTCTTTTCGGGTTCATGGGGAACCAGCCCTTCAACACGCGCTTTTCCTGGTCGAAGAGTTCGCCTATCGACCACAGCAGGCTTGCCCCCAACACCCCCAACAGGGATGACCAGACAATGTCGGCTTGAAGCAGCGACAGAACCACGCACACTATGCCACCAAACAAAAAGAGCCACCAAGGCCGCGTGCCCAAGTAGTATTCTGTCTTGATGACCAACGGATGAAAAAGTCCGATGATGAGAAACGTTGAAATGGCGATGACTATTCCTGTGATATGTATCATGTGGCAAAATTACTATTTTTTCTTGGTTTTCTCTCTGTTTTATAGAAAAATATTAGTAACTTTGTCTCAATGAAACAAAAAACTATTCACAATTTTAGTCAACTATAAGCAAATGGAGAACAATGCAGAGTTAATTGCCCAATGCGAGGCCAGGGCCAAGCAGTGGCTTTCACCGTCTTTCGACGAAGAGACGCGCAAAAGCGTGCAGCAAATGCTCGACAAAGAGGACAAGACCGACTTGATCGAAGCTTTCTATAAGAACCTCGAATTTGGCACCGGCGGCCTGCGTGGCATCATGGGCGCCGGCAGCAACCGCATGAATGTCTACACCGTTGGCATGGCCACCCAGGGCTTCGCCAACTATCTGAAGAAGAACTTCGCCGACCGCAAGGAAATCAGCGTCGTGGTTTGCCATGACTGCCGCAACAACAGCCGCAAGTTTGCTGAGTCGGTGGCCGACGTGTTCTCTTCCAACGGCATCAAGGTCTACCTTTTCGACGACATGCGCCCCACGCCCGAGTGCTCCTTCGCCATCCGCGAGTTGGGATGCCAGGCCGGCGTGAACATCACGGCCAGCCACAACCCCAAGGAATACAACGGCTACAAGGCCTACTGGGAAGACGGCGCACAGGTACTCGCACCCCACGACACGGGCATCATTGAAGAGGTGAACAAGGTCAGGGTGGAGGACGTGAAGTTCCAAGGCAACAAGGATTTGATTCAAATCATCGGCGAGGACATCGACAAGGTGTATCTGGAGAAAATCCACACTCTTTCCATCGACCCTGCTGTCATCAAGCGCCAGCACGACCTCAAGATTGTCTACACTCCCCTCCACGGCACTGGCATGAAGCTTATCCCCCAATCGTTAAAACTTTGGGGCTTCGACAATGTCCACTGTGTGAAGGAGCAGATGGTAAAGGACGGCAACTTCCCCACCGTTGTGTCGCCCAACCCTGAGAACGGCGAGGCTCTGACACTGGCCATCCGCGACGCAAAGGCCATCGACGCCGACATTGTGATGGCTTCCGACCCCGACGCCGACCGAGTGGGTATGGCATGCAAGAACGACAAGGGCGAGTGGACGCTCATCAATGGCAACCAGACTTGCCTCATCTTCCTCTACTACATCATCACCAACCGCAAGGCACAGGGACTGATGAAGCCGGGCGACTTCATCGTGAAAACCATTGTCACCACAGAGGTAATCCGCAAGATTGCCGAGAAGCAGCACATCGAAATGCGCGACTGCTACACAGGCTTCAAGTGGATAGCCCGCGAGATTCGCCTTTCTGAGGGTAAGCAGCAGTATATAGGCGGCGGCGAGGAGAGCTATGGATTCTTGGCTGAGGACTTCGTTCGCGACAAGGACGCAGTGTCGGCCATGAGCTTGTTGGCCGAGATTTGCGCATGGGCCAAGGACCAGGGCAAGACACTCTACGACGTGTTGATGGACATCTACCTGGAATACGGCTTCTCACGCGAGGTCACAGTCAACGTGGTGCGCCCGGGAAAAGCCGGCGCCGATGAGATCAAGGCCATGATGGACAACTTCCGCAACAATCCTCCCACTGAGTTGGGCGGCAGCAAGGTGGTTACATGGAAGGACTACGAGAGCCTCACCGCCCGCCATGCCGACGGCAGCGTGACCAAACTCGACATGCCCACCACAAGCAATGTGCTGCAATGGTTCTGCGACGACGACACAAAGGTTTCCGTGCGTCCCTCTGGCACTGAGCCTAAGATCAAATTCTACATCGAGGTGAAGGGCACCATGAAATGCGCCGGCTGCTACGAGCGTTGCACCAATGAGGCAAACGCCAAGGTTGAGGCCATCAAGAAAAGCCTGAAACTCGACTGATACCCCCTCCCTGCCTCGTGAAAAGGCAAGAAAAGACCAACGGGAAAACCGCAAGCACAACTGCTAACGGCTTTCCCGTCTTTCTTTTAGGCAGGATATGTAAATAGGATTATCCATGCATAATGTAGAGTAAAGGTAATCCCCACAAATGCCAAGGCTCAAATTGGTCATCACGGAGCGTTATACGACATGTGCTGCAGTTGGTACGAAACAAAAACAAAAGACACGACGTGGGTAGTTTGCCCGTGGCAGAGGCTCATCATAAGTCCATGGGGCAAAGCTCCGCGGTTTAGATTTGTACCTCAAGATGTTTTTAGAGACGGCCACCACCATTGGCTATGGCAGGAGAACATCCTTGCGGAAAAGACAAGAAACCATCCGGGTACAGGCTAAGGCGGCAAAAGAAGAAGTGACAACGCGGCCAGCAACACTCAACCGAAAATCAGCTCCACTCCACCCAATAACACGAAATAACGTACCACCTTGCCAAGAAACATGGAGAAGACCGTGACGAAGATATTCGCCCTCATCAAGCCGAGGGCCACGGCAATGGCAGAGCCCAATATCGGCAAAAACGCAAAGAATCCCATCCATGCACCCCGCCCCTGCATGAAACGCAGGGCTTTGTCCACATCGGCCTTCTTCACATGGAAATAACGCTCTATCCATTCTATCTTGCCCAATCGGCCAAGCCAATAATTGAACATGGAGCCAATCACATTGCCCACCGTGCCATAAGCCATCAGTTCCCAGGGGTCAAGACCGGCAGCCAACAAAGCCAACATCACGGCCTCACTGCTGAAGGGAAACACGCTGCCTGCCAACAAGGCGGCCAACAACATGCCCCAATAGCCATAGCTGGCAAGAAGAGACGTCAAATCCATAAGTTCCAAAAGGTTATTCCGAGTGTGACGACACACACCACAATGAAGGCTACATTGCTGAAGCGGGAATTGGAAAGCGCCAGACTGCGGCCTATCAATGGGGCTGTGGTGATGATGACAAGACGGATGAGGGGATCGTAGAGACCAGGCTGAAGCACCAGAAACAGCACCATGGAGGCATCGAGGACCACCAACATCTCAAATATCATCCTCGTGCGGATCTTGTCGTTGTAGCTGGTCTGGAAGAAATGCACAACCGACACCAAAGCCAAGAAGACGATGAAGAGGAAAGGCACAAGCTGGTGGATATTCCACACCGAGAAATCAAAGGGAACAGAGAAGCTGGCAAGTTTGAGGAAATGGGAGCCATACCAGTCCATATCGCCATAGAAGCCATACCACAGGAGCGAGAGCCAATAAGGCATGAGAAGCCCCAAGATGCTGGCAATGAAGGTTCGGGCAGAGAAAGCCATGATGAAGAAGACCAGCACAATCCAAAAGATGGGCACCAACAGCAAGATATGGACGAAGAACATGCTCGCCAATCCCAAACAGCAAAAAGCGTAGAACACAGTACCTGCCGCCAAAGGTTTCTGATAGGCATAGCAAATGATCAGCAGGAAGCCGATGAAGAACAAGGCCACCAAGGCTCCCTCGGTCTGCGGAAACAAGAAAGTGACCATGGCTGTAAGCACCAAGAACGAGCACGACACCATACGGCTGTAGATGCGTATCAGGGCGTTGATGTTGTTGAGCTGCACCATGAGCAGCGTAGAGAGTGCCAACAGGAAGAGCTGCGCCCACAGCGACTGGCCGACAAGATGGTTGGCCAGACACACCAACAGAGCGTAAACTGCCGCAACAGGCAACGCGAACCGGGATTCTGCTATTCTGTTCTGAAGTCTTTTCATGTTTATTCTTTATCAGTTATGCGACCCTCTAAGCCTTTCATCCTACAATTAGACCTGTGGCGGCAGAGGGCAGACAAACACACAATGCATAAGACATAATTCTAAAAGCGGCCACCAATCGTCATGGCAGGCACCAGGCCTCCCAATCCCAATTTGCCCACGCCCGCAACCCACCACCAAGAGAACGAAACCAAGACAAGCAAGGTCGGGATCACAAAGGGGAAGAATGTGAGCATCAACTTCGAAAATTATGAATTATGCATTGCGCATTAGGAATCAGGCAAGGTCCTGCCCGATGTCGCGGCGGAAGTATTTGTCCTTGAACTCTATCTTGCTCGCCTCCTCAAAACTCTTCTGCAGGGCCTCCTCCTTGTTGCGTCCATAGCTGCTCACGGCAATCACACGGCCACCGTTGGTCACCGTCTGGCCGTCTTTCAGGGCTGTGCCGCTGTGGAAGACGATGGAGCCCTCCACCTTGTCGAGGCCTGTGATGGGATAGCCCTTGACATACTTCTGAGGATAACCGCCACTGACGAGCATCACGCAAACGGCACTGCGGTCGTCAAACTCCACTTGGCGTTTGTCAAGGTCGCCATTGGCCACACCCTCAAACAAATCCACTATGTCGCTCTTCAAGCGGAGCATCACGGTTTCCGTCTCGGGGTCGCCCATACGACAATTGTATTCTATCACCATGGGGTCGCCCCCCACATTGATAAGTCCGAAGAAGATGAATCCCTTGTAGTCGATGCCATCTGCTGCCAGGCCATCCACCGTGGGACGGATGATGCGGTCCTCCACCTTGCGCATCCATTCTTTGTCGGCAAAGGGTACGGGAGACACACTTCCCATACCTCCCGTGTTGAGACCAGTGTCGTGCTCGCCTATCCGCTTGTAGTCCTTGGCCTCGGGCAAGATGGCATAATGCCTACCGTCGGTGAGCACGAAGACAGAACACTCTATTCCGCTGAGGAATTGCTCTATCACCACCTTGGCGGAGGCGTTGCCAAACATTCCGCCCAGCATTTCCTTCAGCTCTTTCTTGGCCTCGTCGAGCGTAGGCACAATGAGCACGCCTTTTCCAGCTGCCAGGCCGTCGGCCTTGAGCACGTAAGGAGGTTGCAGACTCTCAAGGAATCTCAAGCCCTCCTCCAAGGTTGTCCCGTCGAAAGTCTCGTAGGCTGCGGTGGGAATGCCGTGGCGCTTCATGAAACCTTTGGCGAAGTCCTTGCTTCCCTCCAGTCGGGCGCCCGACGCCGAGGGTCCAATCACCTTGATGCCGGCGGTGCGAGGGTCGGCATGAAAGGCATCGCTGACACCGTTCACGAGCGGATCCTCAGGCCCCACGACGAGCATGTCTATCTTGTTGCCCACCGCAAAATCCTTCAGCTTGTCAGTCTCGCCGACTGCGATGGACACATTCTCTCCACAATTGGCGGTTCCCGCATTGCCGGGAGCTATAAACAGTTTTTCGCACAGTGGGCTTTGTGCGATCTTCCAGGCAAGCGCATGCTCGCGTCCGCCCGAGCCCAACAATAAGATTCTCATATTGCGATTCAACATTCTATTTCAGATAATCAAAGAAGTAGCGCGAGATGCGCTCGTGCAGATGCGTGCTCTGGTGGCCACGCATATTGTGGGGCTCACCAGGATACACAAAGAAGTCGGGTTGCGTGCCGGCTGCGATGCAGGCCTTGAGGAACGTCTCCGCATGCTGGGGCAGCACCACCGGATCGTTGGTGCCGATAATGATCTGCAGACGGCCTTTCAGATTCTTGGCCTTGGGCAGCAGCGAGCATTGGGCATAGCCATCGGGGTTGGTTTGCGGCGTGTCCATGTAACGCTCACCATACATCACCTCGTACCATTTCCAGTCGATGACAGGCCCACCGGCCACACCCACCTTGAACACCTCGGGATGGCTGGTCATCAGATTGATGGTCATGAATCCGCCGAAACTCCAGCCATGCACGCCGATGCGCGTCGTATCGACATAACTGAGGCTCTGCAGGAACTTCACGCCCTCCATCTGGTCCTTCACCTCCTCCTGTCCCAGATGGCGGAACGTTGCCTGCTCGAAAGCCTTGCCCCGGTTCTCGCTGCCCCGGTTGTCGAGGATGAAGAGCAGATACCCTTCCTGGGCCATGTAGGTTTCCCAGGAGCGCGAGCCGTAATGCCACGAGGCGTCTACGTTGTGGGCATGTGGGCCACCATATACATATATAATAGTGGGATATTTCTTAGCGGGGTCGAAGTTGACGGGCTTCACCATGCGCCAGTAGAGGTCGGTCTTGCCGTCGGCAGCCTTCAGGGTGCCGCTCTCGTAAGTGGGTATGCCATAGCCTTTCCATGGATTCTCCGCCGTGAGGTAGCGGTGGCGCTGAGCCTTGGCCACATCTATGATGTCGATGTTGCGCGGCACGTCGGGTTCCGTGTAGTTGTCATACAGACAGCCTCCATCGCTGCTCAGCCCACCGCGGTGCCATCCCTTGCCATTGTCGAGCAGCGTGCGTCGGCCATTGTCAAGGTTTACCTCGTAGAAGTTGCGCTGGATGGGACTGCACTCATTGGAGGCGATGACCACACTGTGGCGTTTGGCGTTGAAGCCCACCACCTCCATCACCACCCACTGGCCTTTGGTCAGCTGGCGGAAGGTGTTGTTCTTCAGACTGTACACGTACAGATGGTTGTAGCCGTCGCGCTGGCTCTGGAAGATGAACTCGTCGCTGTTCCACGGCAGGAACTCGATGGGGTGCTGCGGCTCCACATACTTCTCATCCGTCTCCCGGTAAAGCTCTCCTTTCTTCTCGCCCGTTGTGGCATCGTAGGCCACGAGCCGACAATCGTTCTGGTCGCGGTTGAGCTCAAACAGATACACCGTCTTCGAGTCGGGACTCCACGCGGGGTTGGTGAAATAGCGATCGGTGGGGTCTCCGGCCTTGAGGAAGACGGTCTTCCCGCTCTCCGAATCATACACGCCTATCGTCACCTTGTGCATCTTCTCTCCCGCCATGGGGTATTTCTCAGGCGCGGCGGTGGCCATTCGGCTCTGCCCTTCGGCGGGCTGCCAGTCCACCTCCGGGACATGCACCAAAGGATAGTCGGTCACCATGCTCTGGTCCATCCGCGTGAAAGCGAGCTTCTTGCCATCGGGACTCCAGAATGTCCCCTTGGAATAGCCAAACTCGTCGCGGTGCACGCTGGTGCCATAGAGTATCTCGCGCGAGCCGTCCTGTGAGAGCCTCACCGGTTGTTTCCCCTCTTGTCCGGCCACATAGAGGTCGTAGTCGTCGGCAGGGGTGTAGGCCGTCAGACGTGATGCGTAGCAGAAATCGTCGTGGGCCTGGTTGTCGGCATCCTGTGTCCAGACAACGGTGTGTTTCTTGAAGTTGACGAGATAGCGCTTCTTGGCCGACTGAACCAAAACCAAAGGCTGTCCGGCATCGGGAAAAGAGGCATAGTAGAGGGAGTGGATGGGCTTGTCACCGCCAATCCATTTGTTGATCTCCTCCAAGGTGAAGAGAGGTGTCTCCTTGCAGGTTTGTTTGTTGATTAGGTAACATTGGTCCAAGTCCTGACGCACAAGCTGATTGCCCCACCATGTCAGATAGCGGTTCTTGGCAATCATGTTGCGGTAGTTGGTTCCTCCGAAGTTCAGGTCTTCGAGGGTGAATTTCTTCTGTGCGTCAGTCATCTGAGGTAAAAGAAGCCCCGCCACCACGAGCAACGCCATTGCGCTGCCCTTGCCGATGGCGGAAGCCAAACGATTAATCGCCTTGGTCATATCGGTTGTTTTTGGTAAATTTCTTGTTTCCTCCGTCTTTCCATCCCGTCTTGGCGGGTCGGCGCGTGCGTCGGTTGTCGTCGAAGCCGCGTCCGCGGCGAC
>SAMEA3663095__coassemble_840_pt1 | contig 47047 bp, 41 predicted proteins | sample SAMEA3663095__metabat2_high_PE_012 | metagenome-assembled genome bin SAMEA3663095 (sample SAMEA3663095) | pig gut metagenome | biome: pig gut; feature: pig-associated habitat; material: faeces | place: France | collected 2012 | reverse complement strand
TTGGAAATGGCTCCAGCGAGCCTGTCTGGGCTGCCGCCCTCGGCGATGAGACGCTGCTTGGTGCGCTCGCCGAGAGGGTCAACGGCCTGCTCGGGCAAATGGGGGTGGGTGATTTTCGGCTTGGGGTCGGCCATGAACCGGTCGGCCACAGGCTCGGAATTTTGCATTCTGCGGCTGAAACGGCGGCCATTTCCATAATCCTGAAAACCACGGTAGGGACGGTCTATCTCAAAATCTTCGTCTTGACCAAACAGGCTGCGGCGCGAAGACCGCCGCGTATCGTCGCAATCCAAATACTCTGGCGAGATATCCTCGATGAACCTGCTCGGAACGGAGAACTCCATTTTGCCGTATCGCCAGCGGCTCTTGGCCGAAGTGATGAAGCAGCGCTGCTCGGCACGTGTGATGGCCACATACAAAAGGCGCCGCTCCTCTTCCACACCACGCGGGGAGTCGGCCGACATGGAGCTGGGTATGATGTTCTCCTCCAGACCCACCACGAAGACCGTGGGAAACTCCAGGCCCTTGGCGGCGTGCATGGTCATGAGCGACACCCGACTTTGGGAATTGTCGTCGCTGTCGAGGTCGGTGAGCAAGGACACCTCTTGAAGGAAATCGGGCAGAAACACATGCTCCTCCTCCCCCTCCTCACGCTGCGACTCAACAAAATCGGAGAGCCCGCCCACAAACTGGTCGAGGTTCTCCTGCCGCGCCTGCGACTCTTCGTCGTGGTCCTTGGCTATGTCGGCGCTGATGCCCGATCGGGTGATGACAAGCCGCCCCAAGTCGTAGGCGTCCTTCTCGTAGACGGCGTTGGAGAAGGATACAATCAGACTGCGGAAGGCATCCAACTTTTTGAGTGCCGCCGCTGTGGCATCCAAGCCATATTCACGCGGCTGGCAGATGACATTCCAAAGACTGGTGTTGGAGGCTCCAGCACAGGCAACAAGCTTGTTCAATGTCGTTGCGCCAATGCCACGCGCCGGATAATTGACAATCCGACGGAAAGCCTCCTCGTCGTCGTGGTTCACGATAAGCCTGAAATAGGCTATCACATCCTTGATTTCCTTGCGCTGATAGAAGCTCATGCCTCCAAAGATTCGGTAAGGGATATTCTGCCTTCGCATCTCCTCCTCGAACGTACGGCTTTGGGAGTTGGTGCGGTAGAGTATGGCGAAATCGCCATAGTCGCAGCCCTCGGCCCTGTGGATGCGCAGGATGTTCTTGCAGACGTAGGCAGCCTCCTCCTTGTCGCTGTAGAGCTGCCTGTACTCAATCCTGTCGCCCGATGCATTCTTGCTGTAGACATTCTTGGGTATCTGATGCTCGTTGTGCTTCATCAAGCTGTTGGCGGCCGCCACGATGTTCTGGGTGGAACGGTAGTTGCGCTCCAGCTTGAAGAGCTTGGCCTTGGGATATTCCGACTGGAAATTGAGGATGTTGTCGATGTTGGCCCCACGAAAGGCATAGATGCTCTGGTAGTCGTCGCCCACGACACAAAGCCTTTGCCTCTCAGAGGTGAGCTGGTATACGATGCGCTGCTGCACGAAGTTGGTGTCTTGATACTCGTCGACCAAGACATACTGGAACCTTCGGGCATATTTCTCCCGCACGTCGTCATGCTCATTAAAGAGTTTCCAAGTGAGCATGAGCAGATCGTCGAAGTCCATGGCGGCGGCCTGTTGCAGCCGCTGCTGGTATATCTCATATATCTTGCCGACCTTGCCCATTCCGTCGCGCTCGTCCATATCCACCAACCGGCTGTCGGAAGCATACTGCAAGGGGAAGACGAGCCGGTTCTTGGCCCGCGATATTTTGTTGTGTACGGAGGCTGCACTATACACCTTGTCGGAAAGCTCCAGCTCCTTCACGATGTTCTTGATGAGCGAGCGAGAGTCAGCCTCGTCATAGATGGAGAAAGAAGAGCGATAGCCGATGTGAGAGGCCTCAGCGCGCAGGATGTGGGAGAAGACCGAATGGAACGTGCCCATCTGCAGCCCGCGGGCCTTGTCGCTGCCCACCAGGCCGACGATACGCTCGCGCATCTCCTTGGCGGCCTTGTTGGTGAACGTGAGGGCGAGGATGGTCCAGGGGGCAAGCCCCAACTCAAGCAGATGGGCTATCTTATAGGTCAGCACACGGGTCTTTCCCGAGCCGGCTCCAGCCACCACCAACTGCGGGCCATCAACATATTCAACAGCGGCCAACTGGCTGTCGTTGAGTTCTTTCTTTAAATCCATTGAACTAATTACTTTTTACGATGATTACGGTAGACTCCGCCAGAAGATGTGTTTGGGTCAAAATCCTCCCCCTCCTTGGGAAAAGAGGGAATGAACTGCATCTGGTGCTGAATCTGCACAGAGCGCCGCTTGATGTAGGGGGAGGGGTCCTTGGAAGAGAACTTTCGGGGATTGGGCAAGGTGGCGGCTATCAGCGCGCACTGGGGGCGTGTGAGGTCGATGGCCTCCTTGTCGAAATGATGCTCCGCACAAGCCTCCACGCCGTAGATGCCATCGCCCATCTCTATGGAGTTGAGATAGACTTCCATGATGCGCTGCTTGCTCCACATCAGTTCGATGAGAAAGGTGAAGTATGCCTCAAACCCCTTGCGCACCCAACTGCGGCCCGGCCACAGGAAGACATTCTTAGCCGTCTGTTGCGAGATGGTGCTGCCGCCATGGATTCTTCCGCCATTGATGTTGTTTCTTGCGGCCTTCTCTATGGCGTTCATGTCGAACCCATGATGAAGAAGAAAACGCTGATCCTCACTCGCCATCACTGCCACGGGCATGTGGGGACTAATCTCATCCATGGGAACCCACGTGTGGTGCCACTTCAACGACTCGCCCTCACCAGCCTGCTGGAAAAGGCGTATCACCATGAGGGGCGTGACATAGACCGGCAGGAACTTGTAGACAACAACCGCCAAGATGGAAGAGGCCAGAAAAAGAGACAGCCCCCAACCCACAATCTTCTTCAATAGCTTCATTCAGAAACACACAAAGGGGAATGCTCTTCCGCAGCTGGAAGAACATTCCCTATGGTTTGACACTATTATCGCTAAGGCACTATCAATGTTACAATTGTCCATTGTTGGCCTTTTCCACGAGAGCTTGGGATGCATAGAGGTAGACCTCCACACGACGGTTTTGCTTGCGCCCCTCCACTGTGCTGTTGTCACCAACGGGCTCGGAGCTTCCCTTGCCCTCAACCTTCTGCACCTGGCTGGAAGAGACACCGCAACTGGTCAGATAGTTGTAGACGCTCTTTGCACGGTTGTTGCTCAACGGAATGTTGATGCCGTCGTTGCCGGTGGAGTCTGTGTGGCCATAGATGTCAACGTAGCAGTCGGAGTTGTTCTTCAGCACATTGGAGAACTTGGCCAAGCTGTTCTTTGACGACTGGTTCAAGTCGGCCTTGTTGGTGGCAAAGAGAATGCCAGAGTCAAAGGTCACTTTCACTGCCTTCAAGCCGTTGGCATCCGTCACCTCCTCCACTTGGGCATCGGGCACCTGCTGGGCGGTCTCCTGGGCCACCTTGTCCATGTGGCGGCCAATGATGGCTCCTGTTCCCGCACCGACAGCGCCGCCAATGGCGGCTCCAATGGCAGCGCCCTTGCCATGGCCGGCAATGGCGCCTATGATGGCTCCCAAGGCGGCACCGCCTCCAGCTCCAGCCAAGGCGCCTGTGCCCTGCTTGGTGGAACAACCTACGAAAGTACTCGTCAATGTGAGGAAACAAAGTCCTACTGTTGCAATCTTAAAGTTCTTCATAATCGTATATTTTTTATCTCGTTTTACTTCTCTTTCGGGAGTCTACTTGCAAAGTTATTGTTTTTTTAGTAGCCAACCCCCACTTTTCCCAATATTTTTTATTACTTTTGCGCAAAGTTAAGACTTTCTTGGGTAACAGCAAAGGAAATATCCCTATTTTCTTTCGGCAAATCCCTACTCATGACAGGAAAATTGGAAAAAAGAAATAAGAAGAAATGGCAAAAGAATTAAAACAGTTGACCAAGCGCGCTGACAACTACAGCCAGTGGTACAACGACTTAGTGATGAAAGCAGATTTGGCCGAGCAGGCTCCCGTGCGCGGATGCATGATCATCAAACCTTACGGCTATGCTATCTGGGAGAAGATGCAAGCCGCCTTGGACGCTGACTTTAAGAAGGTGGGCGTGCAGAACGCCTACTTCCCACTGCTCATTCCAAAGAGCTTCTTCGCCCGCGAGGCTGAACACGTCAAGGGCTTCGCCAAGGAGAGTGCCGTGGTCACCCACTACCGCCTGAAAGCCAGCGACGATGGCAAGGACATCATCGTCGACCCGACCGCCAAGCTCGAGGAGGAACTCATCATCCGCCCCACTTCCGAAACGATGGTCTGGAACACCTACAAAGGCTGGATCCACAGTTGGCGCGATCTGCCGATTCTCTGCAACCAGTGGTGCAACGTGATGCGCTGGGAGATGCGCACACGCCCCTTCCTCCGCACCTCAGAATTTCTTTGGCAGGAAGGCCACACAGCCCATGCCACAATGGAGGAAGCCCGCGAGCTGGCCAAGAAAATGCTCAACGTCTATGCCAACTTCGCCGAGAACGTGATTGCTGTTCCTGTGGTGCGGGGCGAGAAGAGCGAGACAGAGCGCTTCGCAGGCGCCGTTGACACCTACACCATCGAGGCGATGATGCAAGACGGCAAAGCCCTGCAGAGCGGCACGTCCCACTTCTTGGGCCAGAACTTCGCCAAGAGCTTCGACGTGACTTATCTGGACAAGGACAACAAGCCACAGTATGTCTGGGCCACCTCATGGGGTGTGTCCACGCGCCTCATCGGCGCCCTCATCATGGCACATAGCGACGACAACGGTCTGGTGCTTCCGCCCAAGGTGGCTCCCATCCAGGTGGTCATCGTTCCTATATATAAGAATGACGAGCAGCTGAAAGCCATCTCCGACAAGCTGCGGCCCGCCATCGAACAGCTGCGCGAGGCTGGTGTCAGCGTCAAATACGACGACGCCGACAACAAGCGTCCCGGCTTCAAGTTTGCCGACTATGAGCTCAAAGGCGTTCCCGTGCGCTTGGTCATGGGCGGACGCGATTTGGAGAACAACACCATCGAGATCATGCGCCGCGACACATTGGAAAAGGAAAGCGTCAGCTTCGACGGCATCGTTGACCGTGTGAAGAAGCTTCTCGAAGAGATCCAAGACAACATCTTCGAGAAGGCACGCAAGTTCCGCGACTCCCACATCTATCCTTGCGACAACTACGAGGATTTCAAGGAGCGCATCAAGGACGGCGGCTTCTTCCTCTGCCCCTGGGACGGCACAGCCGAGACCGAAGCCAAAATCAAAGAGGAGACCCAAGCCACAATCCGATGCATTCCCTACGGCTACGACCAGACACCCGGCACCGACATGGTGAGTGGGAAGCCCTCTGTGGCACGCGTCATCATAGCCCGCAACTATTAACAGATAACAGACGTTCAGGATGAGAACGCTGATTCTTTCATTGGTTGCCGTCTTCTTCCTCACTTCTTGTGGGGAGGGAGGCGGCAACAGTGACAAGATATGCGGCTTCGAAGTCGACAGCACTGTGGTCGACACCGTGGCGGCTCTCACCGACGACACCCATTCGCCCCATTGCGAGATACACCTCTGCCTGCGATATTTCCGCGGGCTGCGGCGGCTCAACGACGCAATGGCAAGCTCGGGCATCATCCTGCCCGAATACATCCCCAAGGGAAGGTTGCCCTTCGACCGATACGCCCAATCCATTGCACAGAACTGCATCAACGGCTGGCGCGAACAGTTTGTCCGCCTCTACAAGTCAGACCTGTCGAACGCCGACCAGTACAATTACACTTACAAAGTGTATTCAGAAACCCTGCAAGGTCCTGACTCCACGTTCTGCTATGTAGCCCACATCCTCTCCGGCAACGCCGACAACCGGCAATGGCACACCGTGGCCCGCAACTTCCATCTTCCGACAGCCCGTCACATCACGCTCGACGACATCTTCGTGCCCGGCTACAACAACGGTCTGCTACGCATCATCACACAGAAAATGATGGAACGCTTCGACGCCCGCAGCGAGCATGAATTGGGCGAGAAAGGAGTATTCGCCAACGACGGACCCTATCTTCCCGACAACTTCATTCTTCAAGACCATCGGATTGTGTTTATCTACGCCCCCGAAGAGGTGGCTCCCCGCGACGCCGGCGAACTGAGAATCGCGGTGGGCAAAAAAGAAATCAAGCATTTACTCAAAAATCAATGAATGAGATCCTGAAATATTTCCCTGATTTGAGCGAGGAGCAGCGCCGCCAATTCGCCGCTCTCTTCGACTTGTATGCTGACTGGAACGCGAAAATCAACGTCATATCCCGCAAGGACATCGACAATCTCTATGAGCATCACGTTCTCCATTCTCTCGCTATAGCCAAGCTCATCCGCTTCAAGCCAGGCACCGACGTGCTCGACTTCGGCACAGGGGGCGGTTTCCCCGGCATCCCACTCGCCGTCATGTTCCCCGAAGTCAACTTCAAGCTCATAGACGGGACGGGCAAGAAGATTATGGTGGCAACGGAGGTGGCCAAGGCCATCGGGCTGAAAAACGTCGCCGCCGAACACCTGAGGGGCGAGGACGAGCGTGGCCATTACGACTTCATCGTCTCACGGGCTGTCATGCAGCTTCCCGACATGTTCAAGCTCATGCGCAAGAACATATCCCGCCGGCAGCGCAACGCCCTCCCAAACGGCATCATCACCCTAAAGGGCGGAAGCCTAACCGAAGAAGTGAAACCCTACAAGAACATTGTCAACCTGCTCCCTCTTTCCGAATGGTTCAAGGAGGAGTGGTTTGTTGGCAAAAACATCATTTATCTCCCATGCTGAATATAGTACGTTTTGTTTGCAACCCTATTCAAGAGAACACATACGTGATGAGCGACGAGACCAACGAGTGCGTCATCGTCGACTGCGGCGCCTTCTTCCCCGAGGAGCGCAAGGCCATTGTCGAATACATCCGCAGCAACCACCTCGTGCCGAAGCACCTCATTGCCACCCATGGCCATATCGACCACAACTTTGGCAACAACACGATGTTCGAGGAGTTTGGGCTGCAGCCCGAGATCCACGCCGACGAGGCACAACTCATGGACACCCTGCCCGAGCAGGCCGAATCGTTCTGCAACATCACACTCGACTACGAGATGCCCGCCGTGGGCCGCTTCCTAAGCGCCAACGACAAAATATGTTTTGGAAGCCACACTTTCACCATCCTTGAGACACCCGGCCACACGCCCGGCAGCGTGTTCTACTATTGCAAGGAGGAGAATGTGGCCTTCTCCGGCGACACACTGTTCCACAACTCAGTGGGGCGCACCGACATTCCCGGCGGAAGCATGTTCCTGCTCATCCAGAGCCTGCGCGCCATCAGCCAACTTCCCGACGAGACACAAATCCTTCCCGGACACGGCGACTACACCACCATGGGCAAGGAGCAGACCTCCAATCCCTATCTCGACCGATAGATGGCAGAACTCTCAAAGACTGGCAAAATCATCCTCGGCATCGACCCGGGAACCAACGTCATGGGCTATGGACTCCTTAAAGTGGCGGGCAATAAGGCTTCGATGATGGCCATGGGAGTCATCGACCTGCGCAAGATGCACGATCCCTACTTGAGGCTGGGACGCATCTACCAGCGCGTGTTGGGAATCATAGAAGAGTACTTGCCAGACGAAATGGCCATCGAGGCTCCCTTCTTCGGCAAGAACGTACAATCCATGCTCAAGTTGGGACGAGCGCAAGGGGTCGCCATCGCTGCCGCCATCTGTCGCGACGTTCCCATCCACGAGTATGCACCGCTGAAAATCAAGATGGCCATCACCGGCAACGGCTCGGCCAGCAAGCAGCAAGTGGCCGACATGCTGCGCCGCATGCTCCACCTCAGCGACGACGACATGCCACGATTCATGGATGCCACCGACGCCCTCGGCGCGGCCTACTGCCATTTCCTACAGATGGGACGCCCCCAAAGCGAGGCCAAAGGCTACAGCAGCTGGAAGGACTTCGCCACACGCAACAAAGACCGTATCGCCCATCAATAATAAATCTTAAAAGTTGTGGCCGCTGTGTATCTTTATTGCCAAATCAAACGTTATATCGTAATCATTCAAACAAGAAAAAAGATATGAAAAAGACAATGATTGCATTGCTGATGCTCTGCCTCACCACCTTGAGCGCCAACGCACAGCAGGTATACAAAGAAGTTTACCGACTCTCGAAGAAGATTGCCGACAGCACGCAGCTCGACATCGAGACCCGCAAGATTGCCACGTTCAAAGTGGACGCCCTGGAATACATGGCCATGAAAGCCAGCGAGGTGATGCCCGACAGCAGCATGACGATGCTCGACCGCCAGGCCTACGCGCTCTACGACTTCATCGACACCTTCACACAGCGCTTGGCAAAGGCCACCAAGACCAGCCAAAAAGACGAGGTCATCGCCGTCTACCGCAATGCCAGCATCAACAACCCATGGTTCAACGATTCTGACAAGGACCTGGTGTGGAGCTATTACAACAACGCCAACTATATCACACAGTTCTCGCTCGACACCAACTGGGAGAAAGCCGATGCGCAGGTGAAAAGCAGAAGATGGTGACATTAATGTCCCCATCTTTTCGCTATGTCGATAAAAAACAGTAATTTTGCACGAAAAATCAAACAACAGCTATAAATTATGAGCAAACAAACAGAAAAGATTAAAGAGCTTCTCGCCAAGCGCGAGCAGGCACGCCTCGGTGGTGGGGAGAAAGCCATCGAAAAGCAGCATGCCCGTGGCAAATACACAGCCCGTGAACGTATTGATATGCTCGTCGACAAAGGCTCGTTCGAAGAGTATGACATGTTCAAGCTTCACCGCTGCCATAATTTCGGCATGGAGAAGAAGCAGTTCTTGGGCGATGGCGTTGTGGCCGGCTCTGCCACCATCGATGGTCGCCTCGTCTATGTCTATGCACAGGACTTCACTGTCAACGGCGGCTCTCTTTCCGAAACCATGAGTCAGAAAATCTGCAAGGTGATGGATATGGCCATGGCCAACGGCGCGCCTGTCATCGGCATGAACGATTCTGGTGGTGCTCGTATTCAGGAAGGCATTTCCGCCCTCGCTGGCTACGGTGAGATTTTCGAGCGCAATATCTTGGCCTCTGGCGTCGTGCCGCAGATTTCCTGCATCATGGGACCCTGCGCGGGTGGAGCCGTCTACTCTCCTGCCCTAACCGACTTCATCTTCATGACTGAGGGAACGAGCTACATGTTCCTTACAGGCCCCAAAGTGGTGAAGACTGTCACGGGTGAGGACATCGACTCCGAGCATTTGGGCGGGGCCAGCGTGCATGCCAGCAAAAGCGGTGTGACAAGCTTCACGGCCAAGACCGAGGAGGAATGCATGGAAATGCTGAAGACGCTCCTCAGCTATCTGCCGTCAAACAACGCGGAGGAGGCTCCCCGTGTGGAATGCACCGATCCCATCAGCCGCACAGAGGACTCACTCAACGAAATACTGCCCGACGACCCCAACAAGGCATACGACATGTACAAGGTCATCACGGCCATCACCGACAATGGAGAGTTCTTCGAGGTGCAGCCCAAGTTTGCCAAAAACATCATCACAGGCTTCGCCCGCTTCAACGGCCAGAGTGTCGGCATTGTCGCCAACCAGCCCTCAGCCTACGCCGGCGTGCTCGATGTGAATGCCTCGCGCAAGGGCGCACGCTTCGTGCGCTTCTGCGATGCTTTCAACATTCCCATTGTCTCTTTGGTCGACGTGCCTGGATTCCTTCCTGGAACCGGACAGGAGTACAATGCAGTCATCCTCCACGGTGCGCAGCTGCTCTACGCCTACGGTGAGGCCACTGTGCCCAAGATTACCGTAACACTACGCAAGAGCTATGGTGGCTCCCATATTGTGATGGGCTGCAAACAACTCCGCAACGACCTCAACTACGCATGGCCCACGGCAGAGATTGCCGTGATGGGTGCCTCGGGAGCTGTGGCCATCCTTTGCGGCAAAGAAGCCAAGAAGGTGAAGGAAGAGGGTGGCGATGTCGGCCAGTTCCTCGCCGAGAAGGAAGAGGAGTACACCGAGACGTTTGCCAATCCGTATCAGGCTGCCCAGTTCGGCTATATCGACGATGTCATAGAGCCGCGCAACACGCGCTTCCGCATCTGCCGCGGCCTGGCCCAGCTGGCCCACAAGCGCATGACACTCCCCGCAAAGAAGCACGGATGCATGCCGATGTAATTCCCAAAAATCCCAGAATCATGGACAAGAACATTTTTGCAGCCATCGCAATGGCGCTCTACGAATACCAAGGCAACAACGTGCACGAGAAAGAAAGTGGCATCATCACCATCAAGCCCAAGCAGACAATGTGGGATGCTAAGTTCCTCTCGTTCACAGCCAAGCCCTAATTCAAAACAAGCAACATCCAAAAATGAAAGAATTCAAATACACAATCGACGGTAAGGAATACAAAGTCGAGATTGGAGAAATAAATGAAGACACCTACACCGCTAAGGTGAAAGTCAACGGTGAGAACTTCGAGGTGGGTATGGAGAAGCCGACTGAGCAGGAGAAAAAGAAAGTGGTTCTCGGCAAGCCCTCCCAGGCTGCCTCTGATGAAGAGCAGGCTGCTCCAACCGCTGGTGTCAACACGCAGAATGCCGTGAAGGCTCCCCTGCCTGGAACCATCACAGGAATCAATGTGGAAGTGGGACAGGAAGTGAAGGCTGGCGACACCCTCGTGGTGCTTGAAGCCATGAAGATGGCAAACAACATTGAAGCTGAGAAGGACGGCAAGGTGACAGCCATCTGCGTGAAAGTGGGCCAGGCCGTCATGGAAGAGGACCCGCTCGTGGTGGTGGAATAAGACACCTATGCATATTAGCCAAAAGGCCGGTAGCCCATCAGCTACCGGCCTTTTGTGTTTTTCGGCTGAGGGAACACTTCCGTTTCAACCCTCAAATACTCTATTGACCCATATCGTCCAACTCGCCTTCCCGCACTGTCTGTCTCGCTTCACCGTCATATCCCGTGCGTTACCACGTCTTGTCCTGTGCGTCAGACTACAAACGGATGGACCAAAACACCTTGCACGCACTTTAGTGGAAACACTGGCGCAGGCAATTAGTGGTATAGGCGTAAGGCAAATAAGCCAGCGACGGAACGGCCTTGGTCAGGATGAGACTGGCCTTGCGTCCAACGGTGATGCTGCCATAATCGCGACTCAATCCCATGGCGTAAGCACCATTGATGGTCACCGCGTTGAGTGCTTCCTCAGGCAACAGCTTCATCTTCATGCAAGCCAGCGACATCACAAACTTCATGTCGCCCGAGGGTGTGGAACCAGGATTGTAGTCGCTGGCCAAGGCCACACCCAATCCCGCGTCGATCATGCTGCGGCATTTGGCGTAGGGCATGTTGGAAAAGAAAGAGGTGCCTGGAAGGGCCGTGGGCATTGTGACCGAAGCCTTCAACATGGGAATGTCGCTTTCAGGCATGCTCTCCAAGTGGTCGACCGACAAGGCATGGCGGTTGACTGCCACACGCAACCCCTCACCGGCTGCAAGCTCGTCGACATGCACCTTAGGCCTCATCCCATATTTGGCGGCGGCATCGAGTATACTATCCATCTCTTCGGGAGTGAAGAAGCCCTCATCGCAGAACACGTCGACGAAGTCTGCCAGACGCTCGCGTCCTACCTCGGGCAGCATCTCACGTATGAGCATGTCGACATACTCTGCCTGCCGACCCAAATACTGGCGCGACACAGCGTGGGCGCCGAGAAAGGTGGAGACAACCTTGATGGGAGCAGACTCGCTGACACGCCTTATGACGCGGAGCATCTTCAACTCGTCATCCGTGTTGAGTCCGTAGCCACTCTTGATTTCCACACATCCTGTTCCCTTGGCCTCAATCTCCTCTACACGCTCCATGGCTTGGCGATAGAGTTCGTCCTCAGATGTGAGATGAAGCAGGTCGGCGGAATTGAGGATTCCCCCACCCCGCCGGGCAACTTCGGCGTAGCTCAGTCCACGAATCTTGTCCACCCACTCCTGCTCACGCTGCCCTGCGTAGACCAGATGTGTATGGCTGTCGCAAAACGCTGGGAGCAACATGCCTCCCATGGCGTCAACGCTCTCGTCGAAAGTCTCCTCGCGCGGACAGGCGTCCATAGCACCGAAACCCTCAATGACACCATCGCGCGAAACCAGCCATGCATTGTCGAGCGAGAAGGGGCTGCTCATCTCCCCGCCATTCAGCCGCAGACAATCTTTAGGCCGTATGCCAAAGATTGTCTTGATGTTATAGATGATTCTTCGCATAATATAAAGAAAAGCCCGCTCCCAGTCCTCACTCTAAGGAGAAGGGCAAAAGGCCTTGTCTGGAATGGGCCAGACCTTACTGGGAACGGGCTGAAGTGATGGATTTAACAAAAAAAGTTTATGAGTCCAACTTTTCCGTACGCAGGAATTCGACCGACTTGGCGATGTAGGGGTACATCACGGCATCCTTGTCGATAAACGGCACGACCTTGCGGTAGTCGTTGAAAATGCGCTCCACGGCGGGCGACGACTTGAGCGGGCGGCGGAACTCCAGAGCCTGTGCGGCATTGAAGAGCTCGATGGCAAGGACACGCTCTGTGTTGAGAACGACGCGATAGAGCTTGGTTCCCGCATTGGCGCCCATGCTCACGTGGTCCTCCTGACCCTGTGATGTTGGTATGCTGTCTACAGAAGACGGCATGCAGAGCGTCTTGCTCTGGCTCACGATGCTGGCCGCCGTATACTGCGTTATCATGAAACCACTGTTCACTCCTGGATTGGCCACAAGGAAACTGGGCAGTCCACGGGTGCCGGAAACAAGCTTGTAGATTCGGCGCTCGGAGATATTGGCCAACTCAGACATGGCGATGGCCAGGAAGTCCATGGGCAGGGCTATCGGCTCTCCATGGAAATTGCCAGCCGAGATGATGAGGTCATCGTCGGGACACACCGTAGGATTGTCGGTTGCGGCATTGATTTCTATGTCGGTCACATTCTGCACATAGCGCACGGTGTCCTTCACCGAGCCATGCACCTGCGGGATGCAGCGGAAAGAGTAAGGATCCTGCACGTATTTCTTGGGCTGCCGTATCAGCTCGCTACCCTCAAGAATCTTCGAGATATGCTCTGCCGTGTCGAGCTGTCCCTGATGAGGACGCACCAAATGCACGGGCCGCAGGAACGGGTCTATGCGACCGTCATAGGCATCAATCGACATAGAGGCGATATAGTCGGCCCAATTGCTGAGCTTTGTGGCCTGGATGATGGACCAGCAGCAGAAAGCGGCCATGTTCTGGGTGCCGTTGAGCAGGGCCAGTCCTTCTTTTGATGCGAGCTTCACAGGCTCCCAGCCCATCAGCTGCGTCACCTCGGCACCGCTCATGCGCTTGCCTTGATACTCCACCTCGCCCAAACCCACAATGGGCAGACAGAGGTGGGCCAGAGGTACCAAATCGCCGGAGCTGCCCACAGAGCCTTGCATATACACGATGGGATAAATCTCATTGTTGAAGAAATCCACCAAGCGCTGCACGGTATCGAGCTTGCAGCCGGAATAGCCGTAGGACAGAGACTGGATCTTCAAGAGAATCATAAGCTTGACAATCTCGTTGGGCACACGCTCGCCGATTCCGCAGGCATGGCTCATCATTAGATTGATCTGAAGCTGTGACAGTTGGTCGTCGCTGATGGAGATATTGCAGAGCGAGCCAAAACCGGTAGTCACGCCATAGATGGGAGTCTTCGACGAGGCGATTTTCTCGTCGAGATACTCACGACATCTGGTGATGCGGTGGATGGCATCTTCGCCCAACTGGAGTTTGTAGTTGCCACGCAGGATTTCCCACACAGTATCGAGGGTCAGGTGGCCTGCACTGATTTCATGTATGTTCATAGCAATGGATATGATAGTCCCACCCGGCATTCGTTGTCCAACGACAATAGGAATACCAAATCTGCATAGTGCGATGTCAGAGTCGAGATGGCCAAGCGATTGCCAAGGATGGGACTTTGTTTGTTGTGTGATTGATTTGTTTGAAGTTAATATTTTCCCGCAGCCTTCTTCCGACGGGGCAAGCCGCGACCTGCCGTCTGCGGGTTAGTTCTCAGAGGAGGCTATTCCGTCGATGCAGCTGTTGATGATGTCGTCGTCGGCCAAATGAGGCATTGTGACCGTAAGGTCGGGTCTGCGCTCCATCTCGCGCTTGATGGCATCCATCGAACCCGTGTTGCGCGCCCAAGAGCGGCGTGCGATTCCGTTGTTGACATCCCAGAAGAGCATCTCCTTGATGTTGTCATCGCTCTGAACAGAGCCATCGACCACCATTCCGAAGCCGCCGTTGACCACTTCGCCCCAGCCAACGCCTCCGCCATTGTGGAGACTCACCCAGGTGGCGCCGCGGAACGAGTCGCCGATGACGTTCTGCACAGCCATATCGGCACAGAACTGCGAGCCATCGTAGATGTTGCTGGTCTCGCGGAAAGGAGAGTCGGTTCCGCTCACGTCGTGATGGTCGCGTCCCAACACCACAGGAGCCTTCAGCCGGCCGTCTCTCACAGCCTCGTTGAAAGCCAACGCTATCTTGGTGCGCCCCTCGCAGTCTGCATAAAGGATGCGTGCCTGCGAGCCAACGACAAGGTGGTTCTTGCCAGCCTCGCGAATCCAATGGATGTTGTCGTCGAGCTGATGCTGTATGTCCTCGGTGGCATGCTGGCGCTCATCGGTGAGCACTTGCTCGGCCAGCTTGTCGGTGAGGGCGAGGTCGTCGGGGTCGCACGATGTGCAAACCCAGCGGAATGGTCCAAAGCCGTAGTCGAAGAACATCGGCCCCATGATGTCCTGCACGTATGACGGATAGCGGAACTTGCCGTCAGGCAACAGAATGTCGGCTCCGGCACGCGACGACTGCAACAAGAAGGCGTTGCCATAGTCGAAGAAGTACATGCCACGCTGGGTGAGCTGATTGATGGCAGCCACCTGCCGACGCAAGGAAGCCTCCACTCGCTTCTTGAACTCATCGGGGTCATCGGCCATCATCTTCTTGCTCTCCTCAAGCGACAAGCCTACGGGATAGTAGCCGCCAGCCCACGGATTGTGGAGCGAAGTCTGGTCGGAGCCAAGGTTCACCTCAATATCCTCCTTGGCCAGACGCTCCCAAAGGTCGACGACATTGCCCTGATAAGCCATCGACACCACGCGCTTGTCGGCCAAAGCTGCGCGTATGGACTTCATCAGCTCGTCGAGGTTGTCGTGGATTTCGTCCACCCATCCCTGCTCATAGCGCTTCTGCACAGCCTTGGGATTGATTTCGGCCACCACGCTCACCACCTTTGCTATGTTGCCGGCTTTGGGCTGTGCGCCGCTCATGCCACCAAGACCGGAAGAAACAAACAAAGGAATCTGGTTACTGGCGTGGCGGTTGGGGTCGTGCATCACCCTGCGCGCGGCATTCAGCACCGTGATGGTGGTGCCGTGGACAATGCCCTGCGGACCTATATACATATAAGAGCCAGCCGTCATCTGTCCATACTGGCTCACGCCCAAGGCATTGTCGCGCTCCCAGTCGTCGGGCTTGGAGTAGTTGGGGATGACCATACCGTTAGTGACTACCACTCTCGGCGCACGCTTGTGCGAGGGGAAGAGGCCTAAGGGATGGCCCGAATACATCACAAGCGTCTGCTCATCTGTCATCTCGCTCAAGTATTTCATCACGAGGCGATACTGAGCCCAGTTCTGGAAGATGGCTCCGTTGCCGCCATATATGATTAGCTCATGAGGATGTTGCGCCACACTTGGATCGAGATTGTTCTGAATCATAAGCATGATGGCAGCGGCCTGCTCCGAGCGGTGCGGGTAATCGCTGATAGGACGCGCTTTCATCTCATAGCGCGGACGGTAACGGTACATATAGATACGCCCGTACTTGTGGAGTTCCTCTGCAAACTCGGGAGCGAGCGTGGCGTGGAACTTCTTGGGGAAATAGCGCAGAGCATTGCGCAAGGCAAGTTTCTTCTCTTCGTAGGTCAGTATGTCCTTGCGCTTTGGAGCATGGTTGATTGACGTGTCGTATTTTTGTGGTTCTGGCAGATAGTCGGGGATACCGGCTCTAATCTCAGCTTGAAATTCTTCTATTGTCATAGACTGTTGGTTATTGGTTCATATATAAATAAGGTATAGTTGGGGTGCAAAAGCCCCACCTTTGTCGCAGGCATAGAGCCGCACCTCCTCCCCGAAGAGGAGGCGCAGCGCGAGCTATGCAATCCTACCCATTGATTTTGGCGTCAACGATAGCGGAGATGGCAGCCTCCTCAGCGTCAGCCTTGGCTGCAATGTCGTTGGCCTCGTCGATGAGGCGTTGTGCCGTGGCCTTGTCCTTGAGCGAGGAAGCATTGATCCTCACGTTCATAGAGGCTCCCCTTACGGCGGCGCGGGCAGCGAGGGCTCCCACGCCAGCATCGGAGACGCTGTTGGGATTGCCAATCTCGGCCATGGCGCGGCAAATCTCGAAAGCCTTGAACGACTCGCGCATGGTATCCAACGGCACTTCCGAGGCATAGAGCGTGGCAGCTTGTATGGCCTCGGAGCGAGCCTGCTTCTCCTCAGGAGTCCCCTTGGGCATGCCAAAGGCATCCATGATGCGGTTGAAGGCTGCGGTGTCCTCATCGATGAGATGAAGCAACGAGTCGACCAGCACCTGGCCTTTCTCAGCCCACTGGCTGAACTCCTGCCAGCGGTCGTCCCATCCGCGCTTGTGGGCAGACAGGTTGGCCACCATCGTACCCAAGGCGGCGCCCAACGCACCCATGCAGGCGGCAATCGTTCCACCACCAGGGGCAGGACTCTCGCGCGAAGTCTCTTGGGCGAACTCCTTTACAGTGAGGTCGGCCAACCGCTTGACGGGGTGGGCATCCTCAAGCAGATACTCGATGACTTTCTCGCGGGGATTGAAAGGCTTGAGGTCGTCGAGGCTCATCGACTTGATGGCCATCTTAACGATGTCCTCCTCAGGTATGCCCGTTGAGCGTTGCTGCTTCTCCAAGAAGTAGCGTCCAGCCTCTGTGAGCACGCGCTTGGGGATGAGACCTACTATCTCCGTACCCGTGACTCTCACGCCACGAGCGGCAGCGGCTCGACACACCTCGTCGAAAGCCACATGCAGAGGCGTGACATTGATATTGGTGATATTCATCGACACTTGGGCAATACCGTATTCGTCGATAAACCAGCCAATGGCCTTTGTCGACTTCAGTGTACCCGGCTGCATGATGGGCTCACCATTCTCGTCTTTCAACACCTTGCCGGTAAGTTTTCCACCCTCACGCATAGGTCTGCCCTTCTCGCGCACATCGAAGGCGATAGCATTGGCGCGCCTTGTTGAAGTGGTGTTCAGGTTGAAGTTGACCGCGATGAGGAAGTCGCGCGCGCCGACAGCCGTACAGCCCGTACGTGCCAAGGCATCGTCCCAGGGCCGGGCACCGAAGTCGGGCTGCTCCTCCTTTTGTGTCATGCGGTCGGGCAGTCCCTCATACTCGCCATTACGGCAAATGGCCAGATTGTGGCGCGGCTCTGTATAGGCGGCAGCCTCATAGCAGTAGCACGGAATGCGGAGCTCTTTGGCGATGCGCTCGCCAAGCTTCCGGGCCATCTCGGCGCAGTCCTCCAACGTGACACCGCTCACAGGAACAAGCGGCAACACGTCAGTGGCCCCCATACGGGGATGGGCACCGTGGTGCTGGCGCATGTCAATAACTTTGGCAGCTTGGGCGACAGCCCTGAACGCAGCCTCGCAGACATCCTCAGGAGAACCCACGAATGTAACCACAGTCCGATTGGTGGCCTCACCGGGGTCTACGTCGAGCAGACGCACGCCCTTGACGCCTTTGATGACTTCCGTGATGGAATTAATCTTCTGCATGTCGCGTCCCTCGCTGAAATTGGGAACGCACTCAATGAGCTTTTTGTTTTGATCCATTGGTTAACAGTTGGCTATAGTAATATGATTGATGGTTCAATATTACATCTTTTTTTTGATACGGGCAAATATTTTGGATTAAAATTTAATAATTGACGCATTTTGGTCAAAGAATTGCAGTCTTTGGCGTTTATTTTTGCCATAAAGGGGATAGAGACAGTCCTCATCCACGTTTAAAAGTGCAAACGCGGGAGTCTTGTTTTGCCGCCTATGTCCAGAACTCCGACTGTCCTGTGGGCCTCATGCAACCTCCACATTTTGGGCATGTCCGCTTGTCCCATATCTTGATGCGGTTGCTGCCACAACGCAGGCACAGCCGTCCCACCTCAGTGGTAAACGACGGGGCCACCTGCCCTATTCCGCCACCAACGACAAGATTCTGTATGGTGCGGCAGTCGGGACAGCTCACTGCGGTGATGTGCTGTCCGAAAAGTCCCTTACCTTCATACACGTCGGCCTCATAGCCGCATTTGCTGCATTTATAAGTTACCTTTTGCGACATAGAAATCCAAATATCTTTTGGCCACCATCTTATAGTCGTGGTGGCGGCGGATGTATTCAATGCCCTGGCGCTTCAGCCGTCCAATCCTTTCCGGGTGCAGCACAAGCTGCTCCAACTGGCTATACACGCTCTCCTCGTTGGGCAGCACGTTGACGATAGGGCGCAGGCGTTCCTCGCCCAGTATCTCATAGTTCTCGGGTTCTCCCCCACCCACACAGATGATGCCCCTGCTCATGGCCTCCAAAGGATTCATCGATGGAGTGTAGCTATAGAGCTGGTCGAGAATGGCATCGCTGCCATTCATCATTTCCACATATTCCTTGAAAGGGACATTCTCTGCCACACGCAGCTCCACCCTCTCGGGGTAGCGGGAGGCCAACCTACGCGCGGCGGCAAGCATGATGTCTGTACCCTTATACGCAGCCCGCTCACGGTTGACGCCTATGAAGAGCCGTATCTTGTCGCCCGGCAGCTTGTCCTTTATTATGCCAACATCAGGCTTGGGCTTAATGGGAAAGGGAATGAAAGTTGTCTTGTCGGGAAACAGCGGCTGGTAGCAAACCTTGTATTCATAGAGTCCGGCGATGATGCCGTCGCAGTCGGCAGCGATAGTCTTGTTGAGCCGCTCCTTGGCCGTACCCACCCAGTCGCGACGCTCTTTCTCCGCGTCGGGATTATGGCGCAGCTGATTGCCTATATTGAAATCGCTGTAGCGGAGGGGCTTCCTCGTGTCGTTCTCATGCACCCAATAAAAGTCCATGCCGAAGGCACCGAGAAACATGGCACGGTTGTGGCGGCGCAGATACCTATAGACAGGGAAGATGCGCTCGGCCTTCAACTCAAGGAACATGGGGTTGATGAGCTGCACCACATCATAGCCTCTCAGGATGGGCTTGACGAAATGAAGTTTGGCCACATACTCCAGCCCACCGAGCCATCCCGGCTTGCGCACGAGGTCGATGTCGCGGGGATAGTTCTTGAAGAAGTCGCCGTTGGAGAGCACAGTGACATCATGTCCCAAGGCCCTGAGTCCCTCGGCCAGCGTCCAATGCACATTGCTGTATTCGCCCATCAGAAGAATCTTCATAGTCCTCGTCTCCCCTATCTGATGAGCATGAGCATCGTGTCGCGTCCCAGCTTGGTATCGATGGCCTTGCGGAACAACTGGTACTTGCGCGAATAGTTCTTGTCGGGCAAGGGATAGAGGCCGCGGTCGCGGAGTCTCTCCATGGTCTCTTCCAGATGGCGTCGGCTGTGTGTGAGCTTGATGGTGTTGTAGAGATAGTCCATCGTGAGCTGCGCTATCCGCCGTTCCAAGGCCGCCTTGCCATCAACAGGAAGCTTGCCCGCCACATCCACCAATCGGCCGATCACCCGCTCCATGTCCATCAGCCGGCGAAGGTGGTGGCTCCCACTCTTCTTGTGGATGATGGATTCCTTGCGCTGACGGTAGTAATAGGCCGCGCAGTCGCCGGAGAAGATACGCTGGGCGCGCAGCACCAACAGCGGGGTGAACTCCTCGTCCTCATGGAGCGTCTTGGGGGTGAAGCGCAAGTCGCCGAGGATGGAACGCTTGAAGATATAGCCACAGGCCGAGCCATAGAGGTTGTTGTCGCGCATATACTGCGCCCCGTCCACAGGACCATCGTAGGAGAAGGAAGTCTTTTGGTTGGCGGAATCGGAGAGCTTGAACAAGACCATGTCGGGATTGTGGAATCTCACCAAGTCGAGGCAATGCTCGTAGGGAGCTGCGATAATCATATCGTCGCCGTCGACAAACTGGATGTAGTCGCCCGAGGCCACGCGGAGTCCCATGTTGCGTGCCGCGGAGAGTCCGCCATTGGGCTGCCTCAGGTAGAGGATGTCTTCGGAAGTCTCAAGCAAGTCTTCGAGCGGACTCATGTCGGAACCGTCGTCGATGACGATGACCTCTCGCTCGGTGGGCCTCAGGGAAAGTCTCAGGATGCTGTTGACGCATTCCACGAGCAGCCCCACGGGCAGGTTGAATGTAGTAATGATGAACGATATTTTCATGGCTCTCGCTACAATTTGAATTTCACGTTCTGGTAACCTACGAGACGGTCCGTGCGGTCGCCGTTTCCTCGGTAGTACACCAGTGCCTGGTAGGTGTTCTCCGTCTGATAGAAGTTGTCCTCCGCAAGCAAGGGGCTCGCCTTGCCGTCAGATCCGACCGACAGGTATTGATAGCTGTAATAGCCCTGCTTCAAGGGTACGGCCACCTCATAGCTCTGGTTTGCCTGATTGTACTCCAACTTGTATTTGGAGACAAACCAGTCGTTGGTCCAGACACCATTGAGATAGATGCCGTCAGACTGCGGAGGGGCCATCAGTCGAAAATGGACCAAGGCGTAGTCGCTTGCCACATCGTTCTCCACGTTGTCGCTGTTGCGTATATAGAAAGCGCCATTGGCATCCTCGTCGTAGACATAGTTCTTGCGCGGCTCGTCGGTCCACACGTAAGCTTGGTATTGACGTCCATCCCAATGGATGTTCTCCAGGCCCATCGTCGTGTGGTTCATGTCGAGCATCTCGAACTTGCGGTATTCGTTGCCGCCCGGGAAAATCAGCTGGCGGCAGTGCTGCCACCTCAGACCCTCGTTGGTGACATATTGAGGCTGGGAGTTCCACACGGCGTTGTCCCATCTTCCGTTCTGCAGCACCACGGTCTTGATTTGCCGCCGATAGTCGGTGATGTTGAACGCATCGTTGTATCGCAGGTCCATCTCCACCTGCTGGTGCCGGTTGTTCACGTCGACGTCGGTGTTGGTAACGACGCCGAGCCCCACCCCCATCACGGGTTCCACCACCATGAAGCAAGCCGTGAAGGCCACGTTGTCCTCATCGTTGCCGTCATAGACCACGAGCTTGTAGTTGCCGCTCATCTTCATGCGGCATTGCGGGTTGGGAAGACTCAGCCGGTAGTGCGTGTAGAGGGTGTTGGTGTTGATGGACTGGGAAATGTCGTCGATGGTGTTGCCCTCGCTGAAGCCCTCGCAGTAGTCGCTGGCGAAGAGCTGGTCCGATGGAGTCCAGTCGGCCTCACAATGGATGAGCTTGTAGCAGTAGCGGGTATAGTCGTGTGTGAGGTCGTCGAAGGAGATGTTGAGGGGCGTGGAGCCGTCAAGGTTGACCACGGGCATGGACAGCCAGTCGTCGCCGGCCACAACCTGCAGTGAGGCTATGCGGTCGTTGAGAATCTCATTTCGCTGGCCCGCCGAATGCTGTGAGGCCAACAGGAACATTGCTGCGATAAGTGATAGTCTCATCATACTCAGTCAGAAGAAAAGAAATGGTTGTGCCGAAGCACAACCATTCAGCGTTAGATTGTTTTATTTATTTATAAAGCCTCGTCGTCAGGTCTCTCCATACGGTGTTTGGCCATTGGCCGATGATGCTTTTTCTGGAGCCAGCGTGCCTTACGCTCTTCGTAGTCGCGCTGACGACGCTCAAGAAAATTGTCTGCCATCACTTGAACTTGCTGTATATCACGGTGAGCCTCACGGGGCGCGTCGTGCCGCTTCCCCCAACAAGGCGAGTGCTCGTGAGCGACATGTCGTGGACAACAGAGGTGATATAGGCCGACTGGTTCACCGTCGTGGTGATTGTGCTGACAGGCACGACGATGGCCTTGTTCCAGTCTGCCGACAATCCCTTCCTCGTCTTCATGAATCTCACCAGACCAGAGATATTGTTAAACGTGTAGGTGTTGTCGGTGCTGCTGTAGTTGGCCAGGAATGTATACCGACTGTTGGCTATCTCCTTGTTCTCGAAGAAGGAGTAGAGGCTGTCCTTGGGGACAATCAGCACCGTTGAGGGCGGATTGAGGGCATAGTCGCTTGTAGTCTCCGAATTGATGCGCTGCAGCACGAGCCGCGCGCTGCTGATGCTGTCTTGGCTGTGTGAGCCGCCCAAGATCTCGTCCACGGGGAAAGTGACCTCCGTAAAGATGCCGGCGGGTGTCTTCAGATAGGTGCAGCTGTTGTCGGCGGCCAGACGGTCGACGACGCCCTTGTCGTTGGTGATGGTCGAGGTCTGCAACACCTCTTCCGTGCCATCGAGCGACGCGTATACGGCGCCCACGCTGTCGTTCTGCTGATAGTCATAGTAGGTCAGCAGCCTCACAGAGTTGATGTATGCCATAGAGCCCAGTCCGCTGACATGCTTGATGAACACTCCGGGAATCACATGGTTGGCCAAGGCCACAGAGTTTTTGAAGTATTCGGGATGACTGTAATACATCCTCATGAGGTAAGTGCCGAAATTGTTGTAGGTCACGCCGTTCTTGTCGGTGTAAGGGTCGTTGAGCGGAATGCGGAAATAAGGCACATAGTTGGAGTTGTAGCGTTCGGAGGTGCTCTGCGAGAGGTTGGTGATGGAATACACCTTGTCCACGGCGAATCCATTCTTGCGGATCAGGCCTGCCTTCATGGGGTCGAAGTCTGAATAGTAGTTGGTTCCCTCCACCATGGGCTTGTCCATCTCATACACGCGGGCCTTCATGGAGGCAAGCGAGTCGCCATAGAAGTTGGAATAATAGAACAACAGCTCGCAGGAGTCGGCGCTGACGTCGCCTTTCCATTCGCTCTTGATGAAGTCACGGTTCATGAATAGGCTGTAATCCTCAATCACATGAAACTGGGTCATAAAGTCGCCCTCCACGTAAGCTCCGGTCTCTGGGTCCTTGATTCTGCCCAAATAGCCTGTGGTGTTGCGCGACAGCACAGAATCGGCCACCACCGACTGCGTGGCCACCACGAAAGTGTCGGTGCCCGTCTCTATGGCGTCACCGCTACCAATCAGCGAGCCGCCGATGGTGTCGGTGGTGTCGTCACAAGAAAAGAGGGTGAGAAGAGCCACAGCGAGGCCGGCAATATATTTGATGCTCATAAGAAAATTGTCAATCTTCTGTTTGTCGTTACTGACACATGCCGGTCAGTCCTGAATGATTTGTTTGTAAAACTCAGAGTAAGCCGACCCAAAGTCCTCACCGGGATAGTCCATCACCGGCAGGTCCTTGCCCTTGGCATACTGAAGCAGGTCGGCATTGACGTCGGCGCTGGCCTGCACCACGGCGTCGCTGAAGTCGACGGCCAACTTGCCCAGCTCCATGAAGTCGAACTTGTCGTTGTAGCCTTTCAGCAGCTCGGCTGTCGCCGACTTGAATACGACGTTCTGCTTGAAGCCGTCGCTGAGGCCACCCTTCAGTTGGCTCGTGAAGAGCGAGGTCACCACCTTGGAGTTGGCGAACGAGGGCTCGTCATGATAGGCTGTCTTCACATAGAGAGGCACCACGGCACTCATCCAGCCTTGACAGTGGATGACGTCTGGAGTCCAGCGCAGCTTCTTAACCGTCTCCAGCACGCCGCGCGCGAAGAAGATGGCACGCTCACCGTTGTCGGCATACTCGTTGCCGGCATCGTCGGCCGTCATGGCCGCACGCTTCATGAAGTAGTCGTCATTATCAATGAAATACACTTGGATGCGCGACGTGGGAATACTGGCCACCTTGATGATCAATGGATGATCGGTATCATTGATGATGAGATTCATCCCCGAGAGTCTTATCACCTCATGTAACTGGCCGCGACGTTCGTTGATGTTTCCCCATTTGGGCATGAATGTCCGGATTTCAAACCCGTCGCTCTGGGTCTTCTCCGGCAACAACTTACCCATCCGGGACATTTCTGTCTCTGGCACATAAGGGATGATTTCCTGGTTGATGAATAATACTTTTTTAGCCATAATGCACTCTATTAACATTGCAAAGTTACTAAAAAAAGTTGAGAAAAACACACCTGCTCGCGACAAAACCTTTTTTTAGAAAGATTTATTGGCATATTTTCATAATATTTCTTTCTTATTCAACAAAAAAGTTGTTACTTTGCACTTGATAAAACAATACACGATGAAATTATTCGAAAAGATTGTAGACCTTCAGAACGAACTCTTCGAAGTGCGCAAAGAAGGTAAGAAGATTGGTTTGGTGCCCACCATGGGCGCTCTGCATCAGGGTCACGCCTCACTCGTGAAGCGCAGCGTGGAAGACAACGATGTCACCGTCGTCACCGTCTTCCTCAACCCCACACAATTCAACGACAAGGGCGACTTGGAACGCTACCCGAGAAATTTGGATGCCGACTGCAAACTTTTGGAAGAATGCCATGCCGACTATGTTTTCGCCCCGTCGGTGAAGGAGATGTATCCCACTCCCGACAAGCGCCACTTCGACTTCCCGCCGGTGACAAGCGTCATGGAGGGAGCCAAGCGGCCCGGCCACTTCAATGGTGTCTGCCAAGTGGTGAGCCGACTTTTCTACATCGTAAGGCCCGACCGCGCCTACTTCGGCGAGAAGGACTGGCAACAGATCGCCGTGGTGAAACGACTCGTGAAGTACATCAACATGAACGTGGAAATCGTGGAGTGCCCCATCGTGCGCGAGCCCGACGGCCTGGCCATGAGCTCACGCAACTCGCTCCTCACCCCCGAGGAGCGCGCCATCGCCCCCAACATCTACAGGGTGCTCAAGGAGAGCGTCGACTACGCCAAGGACCACTCCGTGAAGGACACACACGACAAGGTGGTGGCCGACATCAACGCTATAGACGGACTCGAAACCGAATACTTCGAGATTGTTGACGGCAACACGCTGCTCGATGTCAACGACTGGAACGACAGCAACTACGTGGTGGGCTGCATCACAGTCAACTGCGGACATACGCCCATACGACTCATCGACCACATCAAATACAAACAGGCATGATGATAGAAGTGTTGAAATCAAAGCTTCATTGCGCCACGGTCACGGAGGCCAACCTCCACTATATGGGATCCATCACCATCGACCAGGACCTGATGGACGCAGCCAGCATGATAGCCGGCGAGAAAGTGCAGATTGTGGACAACAACAACGGCGAGCGCTTCGAAACCTACATCATCGCAGGCGAGCGCGGGTCGGGCAGCATCTGCCTCAACGGCGCCGCAGCGCGAAAGGTCCAGGTGGGCGACGAGGTCATCATCATCAGCTACGCGCTGATGGACTTCGAGGAGGCCAAGCACTTCAAGCCGACAGTGGTGTTTCCGAAGGCCGGCAACAAACTCTGATTACAAGCACTGGGGTAAATTTCCCATCGCCATCATACACGCATTGCGGGGATTGCACTCCCTGCAATGCGTTTTTTCGTGTGCAGAATCGTCTCGTTCCCCGCATGAACGGGAGCAGGCGGAATCATGGAAAGAATCGAGGATGGGGCGGCATTCGACCAGCGGAGACTCCTCCACAAACCTCCATGCAGCAACCTGGACAGAACCCAACACCATGGCCGCAAGGGACTTTTGCGGGAAACGCATCGCCCATGGCAATATCCGAAACAAGGAAAACAAAGGCTCAGTCCTCAATCGGTGGCTCGCGCAGGGAGAGAATGACGGCTGACGAAAAGGCAGTTTGCCAGCTCTTCAAGCTGAATACAACATTCGTGACAGTTGGCACGATAGTCTGTGACAATTGCCACGATAGTCCGTGACAACTGGCACGATTATTCGCGGCAGCTGCCACACATCTTGGGCAAGCGGCGACGAGACGATGCGAGAGGGTTGGCCTCCACACCTTCGTCCCAAAGAAGATTCGCTTGGAAAGCATGGATGAAAACCTGATATGAGTTCCGAGCCAAGGTCTGAGTCTGCTTACGGGACTGCCTACAGCCACGCCCTAAGGACAAGGCGCGCAGGAAAAAGGAACGCGAAACCGACGTTGACGGGCAGAAACAAACCAAAACCGCCAGACTCTACAAAGAGTCTGGCGGCGTTTCTCAAATTTTCTGTTCGCTTTCGCAAATTACTGAGCCTGAGCAGCAGTGTCAGCAGCAGCGGGAGCAGCTGTAGAGTCAGCTGTAGAGTCGGTGGAAGCTGCTGTAGAATCGGCTGTAGAGTCGGTCATTGCAGAATCAGCCACAGAGTCTGTTGCAGGAGCTGCCTGCTTGTTACCGTTGCAAGATGCGAAAGACATAGCTGCGATAGCTACGAACATCAAAACTAATTTCTTCATTTTCTTTGCTTTTTAAATCTGTAAAACAATCATTTGTTTATTAAAACACTGCAAAGGTAGCTATTTTTTTAATACAGCGATAACTTTTTTCTTCTTTTTTTTAGCCTTTTCTGTAACTTTTTCGCAAGCGTTTGATTTACAACACATTGCAGACTACTAACAAACGTTAAAATCAGCGCAAGATTTTGCACAGGGCTTCTGAATCCACCTTTTTGTGTATTCAACAGTTTGTTTGGAGGCAGGCATCAAGGACGGTTCCTGTTCTGAGCAAGCCGCCATGGGACAAAAAACAAACCGTTTGTTTTGTTCTTCACCCGATTTGCAGTATCTTTGCACAACAAAAGGCGCAGCCGCCAGCCAGCCAGCCCCTGCAGGCCTCTGACCGCTGCATTCGGCCAAAGGCTCTATATATAATATATAAGGTACGCGCGAGGCACGGTTTCGACTTCAAACAACGACGCATGATAGATACAAGCATTTTCCAAGGCAAGAAAGCCAAATACTTCACGTTGGGCTGCAAGCTCAACTTCTCAGAGACTTCCACCTTTGCGCGCTCGCTCCGCGAGATGGGCATGACAGAGGCGGAGAAGACCGAGCCAGCCGACCTGTGCCTCATCAACACCTGCTCCGTAACCGGCGAGGCCGACCACAAGTGCCGGCAGCTCATCCATCGGGTGGCACGAGAGAATCCCAACGCCTTCATGGTCGTGACAGGCTGCTACGCGCAGTTGGAGTCGGCAACAGTGGCCAAGATTCCCGGCGTAGACCTGGTGTTGGGGAGCAACGAGAAAGCCAACCTCATCCAGTATCTCAACGACGCGTGGACGATGCGCCAGCGCCCAGCCAACGCCCCGGGCGCAGCCCACAACGACGTAAACGGCGAGGGAGGCCTCTACCATTCGGTGAAGACCAAGGACATCAAATCGTTCCAGCCCTCATGCTCGCGCGGCAACCGCACGCGCTATTTCCTGAAGGTGCAGGACGGCTGCGACTATTTCTGCACCTACTGCACCATTCCCTACGCGCGCGGATTCTCGCGCAACCCCACCATAGCGTCGCTCGTGGACCAGGCAGAGCAAGCCGCCAGCGAGGGCGGAAAGGAGATTGTCATCACCGGCGTCAACATCGGCGACTTCGGAAAGACCACCCATGAGAGCTTCCTCGACTTGGTGAAGGCTCTCGACCGGGTGGAGGGCATCAAGCGCTACCGCATATCCTCTCTGGAACCCGACCTGCTGAGTGACCAGCTCATCAGCTACTGCGCGCAGTCGAGGGCCTTCATGCCCCATTTCCACATCCCTCTCCAAAGCGGCAGCGACGCAGTGCTGAAGCTGATGCACCGACGCTACGACAGCAGCCTCTTCGCCCACAAGATCCGCCTCATCAAGGAGCAGATGCCCGACGCCTTCATCGGTGTGGACGTGATGGTGGGATGCCGCGGAGAGCACCCCGAGAACTTCGAGGAATGCTACGACTTCCTTGCCGCCCTGCCAGTCACCCAGCTCCACGTCTTCCCCTACAGCGAGCGCCCCGGCACATCGGCCCTCGCCATCCCATACGTGGTGGACGATAAGGAGAAGAAGGCACGCTCCAAACGGCTGCTTGCCCTCTCCGACAGAAAGACTCACGACTTCTACGCCGCGCACATCGGCCAGGAGGCGGAAGTGCTCTTCGAGAAGGCCGCCCCCGGTAGGCCCATGCATGGATTCACGCGCAACTACATCCGCGTGGAGCTGCCAGCCCGACTGGCCAAGGAAGAATACGACAACGAGATTCTCCGTGTCCGCCTCGGGGAGTTCAACATGAAGAAGGACGCCCTGCGCGCTGAAATCCTATAAAGAAATTATGGAAGACAACAAGAAGGCCGCCATCGTGATCCTCAACTGGAACGGCAGCAAGATGATGCAGGAATACCTGCCCAACGTGGTGGAATGCTCCCGCGACGAGGCTGAGGTGATCATCGCCGACAACGACTCCACCGACGACTCCCTGCAGATGCTTGGCCGCGATTTCCCCCAGCTGCGCACCATCGTCCTCGACCGCAACTATGGATTCGCCGAGGGCTACAACCGCGCGCTGAAACAAGTCGACGCCGAATACTACATCCTGCTCAACTCCGACGTGGAGGTGACCAACCACTGGCTGCGCCCCCTGCTCGACTATATGGACTCCCACAACGACTGCGCCGCTTGCCAGCCCAAGCTGCTGTCGATGGCGGAGCGCGGCAGGTTTGAATACGCCGGCGCCAGTGGGGGCAAGCTCGACTGCCTGGGCTATCCCTTCTGCCGCGGACGGATGTTCGAGACCGTGGAAGCCGACAACGGACAGTACGACACCCCCGACCTCTTGGCATGGGGCACGGGAGCCTGCCTGCTCATCCGCAAAAAAGACTACTGGGACGCGGGAGGCCTCGACCCCCGCTTCTTCGCCCACAACGAGGAGATAGACCTCTGCTGGCGGCTGCGCATCATGGGCCGCCACATCATGCTCATCCCCCAAAGCAAGGTCTACCATGTGGGAGGCGGAACCCTGCCCAAGGGCAATCCCATGAAGACTTATCTCAACTTCCGCAACAACCTGACGATGATCTACAAGAACGTGGAATCCAACCGGCTGAGGGCCGTCATGCGCCGACGCTGGTTCCTGGATTATCTGGCCGCCTTCGAAATGCTCATCCTCGGGCGCAACTGGGGCGACTTCAAGGCCGTCGTCAAGGCACGCTGCGCCTTCAAACGCTGGCGCAAGGATTTCGAGGCCGACAGGGAGCGCATCCAGTCCATGCGGCGAGTGCCTGATGCGGAGATTCTCTATCGCCACAGCATCCTCTGGCAATACTACGCCAAAGGCCATAGGACCTACGACAAACTCGACCAGTAGCCGTCACGGGCAAGAAGCAAGCCTCCTTGCCATCCCCACGCAGACAGGAAAGGCTCTTGGACATCATGGCTTTGATGTCCAAGAGCCTTTCCTTGTTCGATTCATATCCTCGGGGTCACACGGGAGTATCCTCAGGCTTCTGGGTGAAGAGGTCGTCGATGTCCCTTAGCTCATCCTCGTCAAACCAGCTGGAGAGCTTCGACTTCGCCTTGGTGCGGACTTCTTCGTTGACTCCGCCCCACACCTTCTTCAGCACATAGATGAGCACCGCAAGGTCGTCGCCCAATCCCGCGATGGGAATGGCGTCGGGCACCACGTCGAGCGGACTGATGAGATAGCCCAAGGCGCCAAGTATGATGGCCTTGTCCTTGATGCTCACCTTGTCCGATTCGAGCGTATAATAAAGAATGAGGGCCGCATAGACGAGCTTTGCGCCAGCACGCTTGGCAATGCGCGAAATCTTCTCTCTGAATCCCGTCTTGGTGAATTTGTCCTTGTAACTGAGAATCTCGTTGATGTCCATAGGGCTAAGAATTAGTAGTTCAATACGTCGTTGATATATTTTTCCATCCTTTCGTCGTAGAGATTGCGCAGTTTGCCGCGCTTCACCATGGAAACTATCGCCTGATAGAGGAGACAGAGCAGAAAGCCGCCCATCAAGGCCACGAGGATGGTGGCCTCGCCCCAAGGTAGCCGCTCGTGGGGAAACGCGTCGGCTGCCAGGACGGGAGCAACCATCAGCAGCCCCCAAATGGTGTAGCGTGCCTTGTCGTTTCCATTGATGTCGAGTATGGCCTGCTTCTCAAACAGATAGCTGTCAAAGGCACTTTTCTTCAATCCGTAGTCTTCCAGTCTTGGAAAACCGGCCTCTTCTCCCCGCTCGGCAATCTTTTTCGCCACCTTATGCTCATAATCGTTCAGAATGTCCTTTTCCATCTTTGTCCAGTCTATGGTTCAAGTCATAAAAAAAGAGAAACAGTGCCCCTATAAGCCGGGTTCCGTACCGCGGCCCCCACAAGGAGAGTCGCGTTGCCTGCCATTTATCTAATCCATGAGTCACCCCATGGCTCAAGCGTTCTACCCTCCACCGTGACGGCGAACCGTCTCGGGCAGGCTACCCTGTCATGACGGTGGTATACATGAACTTGCAGCCCCCAAACGGCACAGCCTGCCGATCGCCCGGCAACTGGTGGTCTCTTACACCGCCTTCTCACCCTTGCCGCCAACAAAGTGGCGGCGGTCATTCTCTTCTGCCTACATCTGCTGTCGCCAACAGCTTCCACTTTCAGAAGTGGGGCGCCTTGCGCTGCCCGGACTTTCCTCTCGCACCCATTTGATGCCAGCGGCAAGCCGGGACACTGTTTCCAACGCAAAATTAATATTATTTTTTCAATTACAAACAATCAACGCCAAAATATTCAGCCCTCTATGTATTTTTTTAGAAAAGAAAGGACAGGCAGCCCCATCCTCCCGCCAACGGCCCCGCCACCCGCCAAGCACGGCCACGACAGTGGCGGGACGCCACGGCCCATGGTAGCAATGCCCATAGGGCTGTCATGGGTGCTTGCGCCTGCCGAAGTTGAAGCCCACGTAGATGTTGATGCTTCCAAAGGTGGTGTTGGTGGAGAATTGGCTCTTGCGGTAGTAGTAAGTGTGGAAGATGGCACTGGCGCCCGCATACCAGCGCATATTGTTGTAGACCAGCCCCATGCGGCCAATGCCGTCAAGATTGAAATTGCCGAAGCTGAAGTTTTTGAAGGAGAACGACTGCTCCTCCACCTCCGACCAAGAATGCTTGTAGCCCACGGCGAGCGACACCGAGACAGCAAGCAGGCAGTTGCGTGCAAAGACCCAGTTGTAGCCGTAGCCCCCTGAGAAGGAGATGTCGGTGTAGCGTACGCGATTGAAGAGCAGCGTGCTGTCAACACGCACCATGGGCGATGGCCCGTTGAGCCACAAAGCCACCAACTCGTTGAACTCGTTCCAGTCGATGTTGAGCGAATGGCGCATGTAGCCGAAGCCCGCCATAGCCGAGCCCGCGCTGCGCCGCTGGATGGTGCTTTGGCTGAAGGCAGCGGGATAGGAGAACTTGTGGTGGTTGAAAATGTAATAGATGTTGAACCCTGAAATCTTGCCCGTCAGCCCCTCAAACGATGCGTCGCGAAGCGGTGAGGTGTCAACGTCACTCCCCATCTTCACACGCTTCAACTGGTATTTGTTTCCCAAATCCCGATAGAACACGTCGAAGCCCAATTGCGGCGCATAGATGCTCAAGTCGAGCTCAGTCTTCCTTTTGGAGCTGCTCAGATGATTCAAGTCGAACGTATAGCCGAGGAAAAGCCACCGGTAGCCGAAATAGGGTCCCAACTTGAAGACAGAGCGGGGAGAGAACGTCACTTCCTGTCCCGACTTGTTGCGCAGTGTGTAGCGCTCCACCGTGTTGGTCTCTTGCAGCATCACGGTGAAATTGTAGCGTTGCGGCTCTATGTAGGTGGTGTCGGTCTCGGTGAACCGCTTGACCAACCGCCTGAACCCAGCGACGAACTTGGATGTCCTCTTCTCCTCTTTCACGCTGTCCGTCGGCTCGGCGGCCATGGAGAGAAGGGAACAGGCAAGAAACAATTGTAGGAATATGAGTCTATTAATGTAACGCAAAGTATGAGAGGATTAGTAGCTTCAAAACTTGCCTAACACGCGGTCCATTACCCAATTGGTGAGCGTCGCGCTCTGAGAGGTGCAATCGCAAACGGCCTTGCCCTGCAAGTCCTCTATCACCTGCTTGATGATGGGCAACTGCACGTAGGGCGGGTTGGGGACCGTGATGCTCTGCTCTCCGTCGCTCGTCGCCAGCCTGATAGGGTCGTAGGTGTAAGTGGAGAAAGACAGCTTGCCCCACTCCCCCGTGATTGTGATGAGGTCTTGGCGCGCGCTGGGATGGCCCACGAAGCACCACGAGCCACTGCCCACCACGCCAGTCTGAAACCGGAAGCAGGCGGCGATGGTGTCCTCGGCCTCATAGAGGTGCATACGGTTGGCGCAGTAGCCATGGGCTTTCACGATGGGGCCGAAGAAGAGCTGTATCAGGTCGAGCTGATGGGGGGCCAGGTCGTAGAAGTAGCCACCGCCCGCAATGTCGGGCTGCAACCGCCATGGAAGATTGCCGCTGTGCTGATAGTCAAGGTCGCGGGGAGGCACACTGAAGCGTACGCTCACATTGAAGATCTTGCCCAACAGATGGTTGTCGAGGATGCTCTTCACGCGTTGGAAGTAGGGCAGGTAACGACGGTAGTAGGCCACGAAGCATGGCACGCCCGTCTCTTCCGATATGCGGTTGATGCGTATGCAGTCGTCATAGCTCGAAGCCAAGGGCTTCTCCACGTAGACAGGCTTTCCCGCCCGCATGGCCATGATGGCAAAGGTGGCATGCGAGCTGGGAGGAGTGGCAATATATATCGCGTTCACGTCTGGGTCGTCGATGAGCGACTGCGGGTCGGTATACCATTTCCTTATGCCATGCCGCTCGGCGTAGGAGCGCGCCTTCACCTCGGAGCGGCTCATCACCGCCTCGACATGGGACCCTTCCACCTCATTGAAAGCCGGGCCTGACTTTTTCTCCGTCACTTCGCCACAGCCTATAAATCCCCAACTGATATGTTCCATTTGTTTTGCTTTTGTGCAAAAATACAAAAAAATCATCGAAGCCGCTATAGCGGAGGGAGTTTTTCTTAGGTCTGATGGGAAGACTGCGACAAAAAAGTTGAAGAAAACATCTATGCTGATTTTGCCGTTCATCCGATTTGCACTATCTTTGCAGAAAATAATATCATCATGGACATCAAGAAAGCGCAATTCTCCACTTCCTCACCCACTGTGAGCAAATGCCCCAACGACACCAAGCCCGAATATGCCTTCATCGGCAGAAGCAATGTGGGCAAGTCGAGCCTCATCAACATGCTCTGCAACCACAAGGGACTGGCCAAGACATCGGCCACTCCCGGCAAGACCCTGCTCATCAACCACTTCATCATCAACAACGAATGGTATCTGGTAGACCTGCCTGGATATGGCTATGCACAGCGCTCCAAGACGGTGCAGCAGAAACTCCGCCAAATGATAGAGAGCTACATCCTGCAGCGGGAGCAACTGGTCAACGTCTTCGTGCTTATCGACATCCGCCACGACCAGCAGAAGATAGACCGTGAGTTCATCGACTGGTTGGGGCAATCGCAAGTGCCTTTCACCATCGTCTTCACCAAAGCCGACAAGTTAGGCCTAAACAAGGCCAAGGACAACGCCAAGAAATGGATGGAGGCCTTGAGCGACACTTGGGAACAGTTGCCCCCCTACATCATCACGAGCAGCCCCAAGGCCACGGGGCGCGACGAGCTGCTCAACTACATAGAGGAAATCAATAAGAGCATCGCGCAGCAGGAGCCGAAAAAGTGACTCAGAAGAAATGGAAAGCATATTGGACGTACAGCATCTGAGCAAGCGCTTCGGTGCACAAATCATATTCCAGGACATATCCTTCTCCATCGCCGAGGGCCAGAAAGTGGGTCTCATAGCCAAGAATGGAACGGGGAAGTCCACGCTCATGTCCATCCTCAACGGCAAGGAGGGCTACGAAGCAGGGGCAATCGTCTATCGCAACGACATCAAGATAGGCTACTTGGAGCAGACGCCCCATTTCAACCCCGACAACAGTGTGTTGGACGCTTGCTTCAACCACCAAGGAGACCCCGAGCGCATCCTCAAGGCCAAGCAAATCCTCACCCAACTCCACATTCCCGACTTGCAGCAGCCCATGAGGCAGTTGAGCGGCGGACAGCAGAAGCGGGTGGCACTGGCCAACGTGCTCATCGAAGAGCCCGACTTCCTCATGCTCGACGAACCCACCAACCATCTCGACCTTGACATGATTGAATGGCTGGAGGGCTACCTCAAGCGGGGAAACAAGACGCTCTTCATGGTTACCCACGACAGGTTCTTCCTCGACCGCGTGTGCAACATCATCCTGGAACTCGACGACCAGACCATCTACACCTATCGGGGTAACTTCTCATATTATTTGGAGAAACGGCAGGAGCGCATCGACAACAGGCGAGCCAACATCCAGCGGGCCAACAACCTCTACCGCAAGGAGCTCGAGTGGATGCGACGCATGCCACAAGCCCGCGGACACAAGGCCCGCTACCGTGAGGACGCCTTCTACGAATTGGAAAACCGCGCCCACCAGCGCATCGAGGAACGCCAGGTGCGCCTCAAGGCCAGCAATGTATATATAGGCAGCAAGATTTTCGAGTGCCAGTATGTATCCAAAATCTTCCCCGCCACGGAAGACCGGCCGGAGAAGGTAATTCTGAAGGACTTCTACTATAACTTCGCCCGATTCGAGAAGATGGGCATCGTGGGCAACAACGGCACGGGAAAGTCCACATTCATCAAGATGCTCCTCGGCATCGTGCCGCCCGACAGCGGACGATTCGACATCGGCGAGACCGTGCGCTTCGGCTACTTCTCACAGGAGGGGCTGAAGTTCAACGAACAGCAGAAGGTGATAGACGTGATTACCGACATTGCCGACTACATCGACTTGGGAGGTGGACGACATCTGTCGGCCTCGCAGTTTCTGCAATACTTCCTGTTCACGCCCGAACAACAGCACAACTACGTGTACAAGCTCAGTGGCGGCGAGCGCCGCAAACTCTATCTGTGTACGGTATTGATGAAGAACCCCAACTTTCTCGTCCTCGACGAGCCCACCAACGACCTCGACATTCAGACCCTGCAAGTGCTGGAGGAATACCTGCAGGACTTTCCGGGCTGCGTCATCGTGGTCAGCCACGACAGGTACTTCATGGACAAGGTAGTCGACCACATCCTCGTGTTCAAGGGCGAGGGCATCATCAAGGACTTCCCGGGCAACTACACCCAATACCGCGAATGGCTGCAACTGAAAAGCAAGGACGAGACGGAGAGGAAAGACGACAAGAAGCGCGGCGACGCCCCCCAGCCCAAAGCCGTCCACCGCGATGCAGTACATAGAATGAGCTACAAGGAGAAGCGGGAGTTCGAGCAGCTGTCAAAGGAGATTGAGCAGCTGGAGGCTGAGCAGAAACAACTGGAGGAGCAGCTCTGCTCGGGCAAGCTCAGTGTTGATGAGCTCACAGAGAAGAGCAAACGCCTGCCTCAAATCAAGGATCAGCTCGACGAGAAAGAGACACGATGGCTCGAACTGTCGGAGTTCTCCTGACCCATTGCCCATCGAGGCTTGCCGAGGCCACCGCCACTATCCCTGCGGACAGCCATAGATGGCCGCCTGCCCGCCAAATCCGCCCCCCGCTGTCGAAATATATGGCAAAAGGATTGGCCATTACAGCAGAAATGATTATTTTTGTTGTCAAATAAAATAGCACAAAAATGAGAAACCTCCTACTGGCTTTGATTCTTCTGATGGCCTTCGTTGCCCCGCTCCACGCCCAAACAACGCTCAAGGCCATACCCATCACCTCCGCCAACCAATTGGTCGACGGCGGCACATACCTCATCAGTGCCTTCTCAAGCAAGAAGAAGGAGTATTACTGCGACTTCCACATCCAGCGGATCAAAGAGACGGAAGACTTCTATTGGCTGAAGAAAATCTCAGTCTTCAACCAGCCTGAGCAAGCCGCCGCCGAGAGCGACTTGCTCGTCATGCAATACTCGGGCGGCAGATGGTTTCTCTACAGTCCACAGGCCAACGGCTATATTGGTCCCGACGTGGAGAGCATCCAGCAAAGAGCCCTTGTCTCCCCCAGCAAGACCGACGACAACGCCATCACCTTTGAGCTTACGGACGAGGGACTGCAGATGAAGTTTGGCAATGGCAGCTATCTTTGGTACAACTCCACTTCAAAAGTATATCAGTTTACAAAACACGCCAGCGACGACCGTATCAACATCCTGCTCTACCTTATTGAAGATGTACCCACCACGCTCCTCAATGCGGATGGACTTGCCACTCCAGTTGATGGGGTGGCCGACGTGAAGTGGGTGGCCAAGTGGCACAAGGATTATTACAACACATTGTGCGTGCCTTTCGACATAGAAGACTACCATTCGGTGTTTGGCCCCTCATCCTCCGTCTACCAACTGAAGAGTTCCCTGGCCAACAACGTCTGCTTTGAGCGCATGGGCGACGGTGAGGTGCTAAAGGCAAACACACCCTATCTGCTGAAATGGGTCTCAGGCGCAGACGACACTCTTCACCTCTCAAATGTCCACCTACACACAGACTCGCTCCGCACTCCCATCTTCGGCAACGACACCGTCTGCATTCAAGGCACCTATCAGCCCATGACGCTCAGCGGCAGGGGCAACGCCTTCGTGCTGTATCGCGACCAGTTTGTCTGTTGCAAGAACCAGGACTCCCTTCGTCTTCCTCCCTTCCATTGGTACATCGTTTTGAGAGGGGACTCGCAGAGGCCGCTCAAGTTGGGTGTGGGGCGATGACCATCCCAACCATCGGTTGCAAGGGCTGAATGTTACGTCTGACAGACGCTCCGCTTGCCCATGATGAACCAAACGGCCACTTGCCAAGAGGGAATGACAGAACCCTTTCACAACAGGCTCACCCATACTTCCTTACTTTCGAGTGCAAAGTTGCCAACCTTGAATGCAGCCTATCTGCGCAACTTTTTTTCTTCTCTTTCATTAAGGCTGGTTCTATAAATTAGGCTGATAGAATAATCGATAAAGTGCTGTTGTCGTTTCGGTCGTCTTCTGCATCTATCGGCCTCAAAACGTCAAGTCTCATCGGTCGTGTAGCCCGCTACACTCCCTCTTCAACTTACGTTTTGAGTCTCGATAGCTGGCAGAACCTTTTCGATAAGCCAAATGAGCAGAGCCAAGCTCGCTTGAGCTCTGCCATGGCAAGAAAAGGTGGGCGTAAGCCCAATACGCCTCGACCTAATTTTTAGAACCGACCCAAAAGAACTTCTCAACCCGCCCCTATTGACTTTCATGGTTGAGCCAGTTGCCCACGATTTGCCGTCCTTGTGGTGTCAGCACGCTCTCTGGATGGAACTGAAGTCCGTGTACGTCAAAGTGTTTGTGGCGTAGCGCCATGATGCGGCCATCCTTGCTCTTGGCCGTCACCTCCAAACATTCGGGAAAGCCCTCTTCTGAGACGGCCCAACTGTGGTAGCGTCCAACAGGAAACCGGGTGGGCAGACGGTCGAAGATGTAGTCAGTGCCGTATTGCACCATCTCTGTCGCCACTCCATGATACACCTCCTTCAGGTTCTCCAACTTGGCGCCAAACACCTCTGCTATGGCCTGATGGCCCAAGCAAATGCCAAGGATGGGTTTCTTTCCCGCATAGTGGCGGATGACATCCAACAAAAGGCCCGCCTCGGAGGGAATGCCAGGCCCGGGCGAGAGGATGATTTTGTCGAACCCAGCCAACTGCGGCAGCTCAAACTGGTCGTTTTTCCACACCGTCACGTCTGCCCCAAGCTCCCTCACCTGATGGGCAAGGTTGTAGGTGAACGAGTCATAATTGTCGATGATTACTACTTTCATATTTCTTCAGCTCTTTTGGTGGCCTTTACCAAGGTTCCCAATTTGTTGTCGCATCCTTCCCATTCTTATTCTTCGCTGCCTTTCGCCACTCCCCCACTCCCCGTTTGGAACCAAAGTCCGCCACTGTGAGCGACAAACATGGGTATGACGATGGCCTCGAGTCTGCCTGTTGAAAAAAACGCATAGTTTTTGTCCTCACCTGTGAATCATTTCTTAGTCTTTTCGCAAGGCATCTACAAATCTCCTCAGTGAGTCGACATCCTTTATGCCGGGTTCTGTCTCAAACTTGCCGTTCACGTCGAGGCCCGCAAACATAGGGTGCTGGAAAGCCTTGATGCGCTCCACGTCTTCAGGGCCTATGCCGCCACTGAGCAGGAAGGGGGTACGGCCTTGGTAGCCATCGAGGATTGTCCAATCGAAAGGTGTGCCATTCCCACCTTTGTCCTCTGACGGTGTGTCGAAAAGGAAATAGTCCACCACGCCATCAAACTGCCGGGTGGCCTCTATGTCTTTGGCGCTGGCAATGGACAGGGTCTTGATGATGCCTATCTGGGGCGTGATGTCGGGAATCAGGGTGCGTTTCAGGTTCTCTATCATCACGGGCGACTCGTCGCCATTCAGCTGCACGAAGTCGAGGCTGTAGTTGAAGACGCGGGTCACGATGGTCTGCGGCATGTCGTCGACAAACACCCCCACCCGCTTGGGCTGCCTTGTGCCGGCCACCTGTTGGGCATCTCCCTGCAGCTGGCGCAGCCGCTCCTTGGAATAGTCGGGAATGATGCCCGCCCTACTCATGATCTGCGACACATATCGGGGACTCTTGGGATAGAATATGAAGCCCATCATATCAATGTCGAGTGAAGCCACGGCCCTCATGTTGTCCTCATCACGCATGCCGCAAACCTTGATGAGCAATCGCTTGTTGTCTTCCATATCTTATTATTTGTTCAGTTGATTGATAATTGGTATTGGGCCTGGCCAAGTGAGATTCCACCAAGAAGTGGTCGCCCACTTTGCAGGCCTCCTTAGGCAACAACGCAGCAAGACGAAAACTATTTTGCACATCAGTCGTAAAAGTTCCTAAATTCCTTTTGTTGATGCTCCAAATGTCGAATTTCAAACACAGAACTCTACACACTTACGTTGTGTGACAGTCGTCACGCAGTTGTGTGGCGGTTGGCACGCAGTTGTGTGACAGCTGACACACAATTGTGCGACGGCTGACACAGAAGTCAGGCTGCCAATTGGTTATTGAAATTTATTTGTTCCCCACATGTAATAAAGCAGAAGAACAATCGTTCTAAAAGTAAACACGTAAACAGAGTTGCCTATGAAACATTTTACTTCTGAAGAGCCGCGTCCCTCTGACAAGACGCTAAACCTCATCCGCCAAATCGCTTACACCTACAGGGTGATGAGGATGAATGGACAGATCGAGGGGTATTGTTTGAATTGACAGAAAGCTCGCTATGAAAAAATCAATTGTCTCGCCCTCGTTGTTGTCGGCCGACTTCCTCAACCTCAGCAAGGACTTGGAGATGATCAACCAAAGTGAGGCCGAATGGCTTCACGTGGATATGATGGACGGTGTGTTCGTGCCCAACATATCCATCGGTTTCCCAGTGGTGGACAGGCTGCGCGAGATATGCAAGAAGAAACTCGACGTCCACTACATGGTGGAACACCCCGAGAATTACATCGAGCGGACGGCCAAGGCCGGCGCAAGCATCATGACCATCCACCAGGAAGCTTGCGTGCACCTGCACCGTACAATCTGCGAAATCAAGAAGGCGGGCATGAAGGCCGGGGTGGCCTTGAACCCCTCAACGCCTGTCTGCATGCTGGAAGACATCATTGGCGACATCGACATGGTGCTGCTCATGAGCGTGAACCCAGGGTTTGGCGGACAAAAGTTCATAGAGAACACGATTGCCAAGACCCGCCGCACGCGTCAACTCATCGAACAGGCTTGCGCCAACGTACTCATTGAGGTGGACGGAGGTGTCAACGCCGAGACCGCTCCACGGCTTGTCGAGGCGGGAGTGGACGTGTTGGTGAGCGGCAGCTATGTCTTCAAGTCTGCCGACCCTCTAAAAACCATTCATGATTTGAGGCTGGCCTGACCGGCTTTATCCATGGATGCCAAGTCCTGTTTTTTAGAACAGCTGATTCTCATGGATTGGACACAAATTTTTGGCGAAAGAATCGTTCGCTAAAAATTTGTGTCCAATCCATGGCCATTCACACGGAAAACACCATCCATGAATCATGCGGGCAGCCCATCCGCCTGCGGCATCCCCCACAAGAAAGGAGCCACGATTGCCCCATATCGGCTCAAGCCAACTGCAAGGCGATATTGTATTCCTTGGCCATACGCCGCAGATTGATGATGGCATAGCGCATGCGGCCAAGGGCTGTATTGATGCTGACATTGGTGAGCTCGGCGATCTCCTTGAACGACAGCTCCTGGTAGAACCTCATGAAAACCACCTCGCGTTGCGTGGCCGGAAGCAGGTTCATCAGCTTCTTAACGTCGCGCAGCACTTGCTCGTTGACATAGCGGCTCTCTATGCTTGTGTCGAACAACTCAGCAGGCTCGCCAATGTTGCTGAGGTCGTTGTCGTCGCTCGTCTCCACAACCCTGTCGGCCCTATGCACGCGATAGCGGTCCATGATGACATTGTGGGCGATGCGCATGATCCAGGAGGAGAAGCGCCCCGTAGTGGCATATCGTCCCTCCTGCAGGCGCGTAATCACCTTGACGAAAGTCTCCTGGAAGATGTCGTCGGCCTGGTTGTGGTCACGAACCACAAACAATATATAAGCGAACAACTTTGCCTGATTGCGTTGCAATAACAAATCAAACGCCTTGTTGCATCCACCAACATAAGATAATGCCAACTCTTCGTCGGTCATATCATTCAATTTCTTCATGCTCGTAGTTTTTTGTTTGAAGTAAAGTTCTCTCTATAGGCGGAAGATTTGTTTATTGCATAATGTTAGTTAATTATAGTTGCAAAGGTAAAAGATTAATTTGTAATACCCAAAACTTTTAACATAAAAAATTTAAGGCTGGTTCTAAAGGCTTCTATATAACTAAATAACTAACCCTGTTATATCAACAACTTGTTATCGCCAAAGGGCGATATGGCAGCTGAAAAGTTACTTCTAAAGATGGCATACATTAATCTCTGATGCGAATAAAAAAAGAGGTTGGCGCAGGAAGCTACCAACCTCGAGGGAAATTTCGCTAACGGGCGAAATTTGAAAAACTATATGGCAAATATAGTGGAAACAAACGAGAACACCAAAATTTTTTGGAGAAATTTTCGCTTTCCCGCTGTTTTAACACTTTTCTCACTTCTTTGCCTTGCTTTCAGCCGTCTTTGCAACGGAAGCCGACTTTCTGGGGGCTGCCTTGCGCACAGGCTTTGGCTTCGCGCCCATATCCAACTGGCTTCTCAACTTCTGCTCGCTGGCTTCCAATTTTTCTATCTTGGCCTGCAGACGCTGCACCTCCTTCTCCTTCATTGCAAGGTCGTCGCCTTGGTTCTTGATGGTGGTGAGCAGCCCCTCCAACTCTTCGTTGTCGATGTCCTCGGGATAGAGGTTGTTCACACGGTTGATGAAGTCGCCGAGGATGTTCATGTAGTTGGTGAACGCGTCAAACGGGCCACTGTAGATTCCGCGGTCAATCCCCACCCCACTGTTCTTGGTACTCATGAAGCGGAAGTTGTTGCTTGCCTGCAGATAGTCCCAGTCCTGGTTGATGCGCGGGTCGTCGACGATGCGCACGCGGTCGGCCACACTGTAGAGCTTGTTGAACGCCTCGCGCTGCATGGGATTTCCCAGCCATGCACTCACGTCGCGCTCCTCGTCGACCCATGAGAGGGTGTCGGGGACGTCAAGCTCGCCCACACTCTTGAAGGTGTCGCAGACCTCGCTCGGGGTGGCGAACACGATGCCACGCTTCTCAGCCTCGGCGGGCAGCGACTTGAGGAAGTCGAGAATGTTGCTCGACAGCGGCTGGGCGATGCCAAGGGCAGAGAGTTCCATGAAGATGCCAAACACCTGCTCCTCCTTGGGAGTCTGGGCGACGCGCTCCATATAGTTGTCGGCGAAGAGTGGATAGCCATCCCACTCCGTGTTGCTGAAGCGCAGCGAGATGTCGTCGCTCATGGCAACATCGCGCAGAATGAGCTTCAGGTTGGGAGCCATGGCGCAATGGTAGACATAGTGGGGGCTCTTCCATCCCAACACGTGCTTGGCGCCCTCGGTGAGCATTCCCTTGAAGCCGAACTGGGCCACCTGCATGCCAATGTCGTCGCTATAGATGAGTGAGGAGTTGCGCAGCACCTTGGGCTTCTGGCCAAAATACTCCTCTATCTTGTTCATCTGCTTCTTCACGTCGGCAGCGAAGCTCTCCTCGTTGACCAGCGACGAGAGACCGTGGGAATAGGGCTCGGCAAGGAACTCCACACAGCCCGTCTGGTTCAGCTCCTGCAACTTGTCCAGCACCTGGGGCGCGTGGATTTCCAGCTGCTCTATGCCCACACCCGAGAGCGAGAATGCCACCTTGAACTTGTGGCCGCTCTCGTTGATCATCTGCAGCAGCGTGTTGAGCGCAGGCATGTAGGAACGCTCGGCGATGTCGCTGATGGAGCGCTCGTTCTCATAGTCGTCGTAATAATAATGGTCGGTACCGATGTCGAAGAAGCGGTAGCGTTTCAGATGGATGATCTGATGTATCTCAAAATATAAGCAAACTGTTTTCATCTTTCTAATAAATAATGGTTTGTGGTTTATCGATTGCAACCTCACGCCCCAGGGGTTCATTTCCAGCCGAGCGTGCGCATATAGAGTTCACGTATCCAGGCGCCCACCTTCTCCCACGTGATTTGGGCCACCTCCTTCTTGCCCTCCTCTGAGAGGTAGTTGAAGAGCGACTCATTGTGGCAGATGCTGTAGATGGCGTCGGCCAAGGCGTGTATGTCCCAATAGTCCACCTTGATGCAATTGGTGAGAATCTCGGCGCAGCCGCTCTGCTTGGATATGATGGTCGGCGTGCCGCACTGCATGGCCTCAAGGGGCGATATGCCAAAGGGCTCGCTCACCGATGGCATGACATACACATCCGAATCCTTCAGGCACTCATACACTTGCTTGCCGCGCATGAAGCCAGGGAAATGGAAACGGTCGGCGATGCCACGCTCGGCGGCCAGATAGATCATCTGGTTCATCATGTCGCCCGAGCCGGCCATGCAGAAGCGGATGTTGCGGGTGCGGTGAAGCACCATATTGGCCGCCTCGACGAAATACTCCGGGCCTTTCTGCATCGTGATTCGCCCCAAGAACGTCACGATCTTCTCCTTGCCCCGATGGTCAGGACGGGGAATGGCCTCGTTCTCCGGACTCAAGGGATAGACGGCATTGTGCACGGTGAACACCTTGCGGGGATCCTGGTGGTACTGGTTGATGACGGTGTTGCGCGTCAGGTCGCTCACGCACATGATGCAGTCGGCATTGTCCATGCCGTCCTTCTCGATGGAGTAGACGGTGGGATTCACCTTGCCGCGCGAACGGTCGTAGTCGGTGGCGTGGACATGGATGCAGAGGGGCTTGCCGCTCACCTGCTTGGCATGGATGCCGGCCGGATAGGTGAGCCAGTCGTGGGCATGGATGATGTCGAACTGCTCCGTGCGGGCCACGACACCGGCTATGATGGAATAGTTGTTGATTTCCTCATGCAGGTTCGACGGGTAGCCGCCGGCGAAGTCCATGCAGCCCAGGTCGTTCACGTTCATATAGTTGAAGTCGGCATAGATGTGGTCGCGCAGCTGGTAGTAGCATTGCGGGTCCATCAGATGGCCTATGCGGCTCTTCACATAGTCGAAGTTGACATCGCGCCATGCGATGGGTACGCAGTTCATGGCGATGATGCGTGCGAAACTCTTGTCCTCATCTCCCCAAGGCTTGGGCAGACACAAGGTGATGTCTACGTCGCCCTGGGCGTGGAGGCCTTCAGATATGCCGAAATTGGCTGTGGCAAGACCCCCATATACATGTGGAGGGTACTCCCACCCAAACATTAACACTTTCATATATGCGAGTCTGTTTATTTGATTTTGAAGTTGGCCAGCATTTCCGTGGCACGCAATATCTCAGCCACGTTCATGGCAAAGGATATGGCGCCGCGCCCATGGAAGGGAGGATTACCGTCGAACACCTCGGGGATGGTGCCCAAGCAGTGGTAGAACATCTCGTCCTCGTAGCCCACCATCTGCCGCTCAAGGAAGCTCAGGCGCGAGCGTTTGTATATCTTCAGGCAGCCCTCCATGTAGAAGCCGCCCAGCCAAGGCCAGGCCGTACCCTGATGGTAGGCGTAGTCGCGCTGGGCCTGCGGGCCTACATACATGGGATTGTAGCCGTCGCTCTTTGGCGAGAGCGAGCGCAGGCCCTTGGGGGTCAGCAGCTCTCGCGTGCAGATGTCGAGAATCTTCTTCTTCTGGTCTTGCGACAGCGGGGAATACTCAAGGGCCACAGGGAATATCATGTTGGGGCGCACGCTCCAGTCGGTATAGTCGCCGTCTACATAATCGAAGAGGTAGCCATACTGGTTGACAAACGTGCTGAGGAAGCTCTGCCCCGAGAGCTGTGCCAAGTCGTTCCAGTGGTCGGCCTCGGACGTGTGCTTGGCTTCCGTGGCCAGGGCGGCCCCGAAGCGCAGGGCATTGTACCAGAGGGCGTTGAACTCAACGATATAGCCCGTGCGCGGCACCACGGGGTGGCCGTTGGCCGTGGAGTTCATCCATGTCACGGCCTTGTCCCTGCCCTCGGTCTTCAAGAGCCCGTTGGAGTCGAGTTCCAGGTTGGGATGCCCCTGGTCCTCGATGAAGCGCAGGATGTCGGACACCAGCTGGCCGTATTTCTTGGCACATGCCTCGACACTCACATGGAGGGCATACTGCTGGATGCACCATACGGCCCAGAGCAGCACGTCGGGCTGCTCCATCTCGGTGATTCTCACGCTGAGCGGCTTGCCCTGCATAAACTCATAGAGTCCGCGCGTGGCAGTCTTCATCACAAGCTCGAAATAATCCTCCTCCTGGATGGAGAGCGTAAGGCCAGGCAAGGAGACGAACTCGTCGCGGGCACGGCACTTGAACCAGGGCCAACCGGCAAGGATATAGCGGTCGTCGTTCTTCTCGTGCACGTGGAACTGGTGGGCGGCGTTGACCAGGCAATGGAAGAATCCATCGCGGGGCGTGCGCTCGTCGCACTCCTTCTGGAAGAGCGCTGGCAGCTCCTTGGTCTCGCTCTCCGTAGTGGAGGCTGCGAAGACGATGCTCTCCCCCTTCTTGATGGGCATCTCAAAATAGCCCGGCACATAGAGGTCCTCGTTGGAGGCGTAGCCACGCTCCTGCTCCTTGGGGTATTCTATGCCCCGATACCAGTAGGGCTCGAAATGGAAGGTGTTGGCCGCGGAGAACTGCATGTAGAGGTAGGGGTAGCCGGCATACATGCGGGTCATGATGCCATTGTCCACCTCCTGGTACTCGCGGCTCGCGGTGGAGTTCTCATGTGTGAACTGGCGCACGCTCCTGAAGGCCAAGAACGGACGGAAGCGCAGCAGCGTGTCGGAATGGGCGTCGACCAAGGTGTATCGGATGAGGATGCGCTCTTCGTAGTGCTGAAACACGACCTCCTTCTTCAGAATCACACCGCCGACACGATAGAGGGTGGTGGGAACCTTGTCGCAATTAAACTCACGGATGTACTTGTGGCCCTTGGGACTGAAGTTGTTGCCTTGATACTTATGCAAGCCCAGATTGAACGTTGCGCCATGCTGCACTACTGTGGGGTCGAGCGAAGAGAGCAGCACATGGTTCTCATCGTCCAACCCTGGCACCGGCACAACCAACAGACCATGGTATTTGCGGGTGTTGCAGTCGACAATCGTCGAGCAGGAATATGCTCCAGAACGGTTGGTGCGAAGCAACTCCCTTGGCAGCGAGTCTTCGAGATTGGTCATCAGAGCCTTTTCAAATTTCAAATAGCTCATAGTAGTTCTTAGCTGAATATTTGTAAACTGATTGTTCTTTGTAGCAAAGATAAGCAAAAACTACGTCAACGCAAAAACAATAATCACTTTTTTGCAAAATATCCATCAACTAATTTTTAGAACCGGCCTAATAATATAAAATCCCGGTCCAGTCATGGAGAGACAAGCGGAGTCAGCGTCGGCCACTTTCAAGAGGGGCAATCCTTTCTTCCCATCAGGAATGGCACCGCCTCCACTTATTGCCCTTTTTATGGGAAATTGGCCTAACACTGAAAAAAATACGATGAAAAGACGGAAGTTGTCGTTTTTTATCCTTAAATTTGCCCTATCATGCCGAGCTACCAGACCAAGGCCTACAATTCCTAAGCAGGTTGCTGCGGTCTGGCAATGCCTTTTCAACTTTCTGCTGCCTAAAATACAAAAAGCGTCAATATGGACAGCACTACCCGAATCAAGTTGAGGACATTCGCGCCAAAGTGTGAGTCAACCTATCTGTGAAACCCTATCAATCCATTAGCGTATGAGGACCTGCTACACCATTCTGTTTTTTCTGTTGGCGGCCATTTTGCCAACGAAAGCCCAACAAGGCTACCAACAACTCTGGGCCGAAGTCTATCGACAGGCCAAGGCCGACAAGCCGAGGAATGAGATGCACATCCTTGAGCGCATCAGCAACAAGGCGTTGAGGGAGAACAACTACGGCCAACGGCTCACCGCCGACCTGCTCCGCCTGTCGTTGGTGCGGCAGACCTACGGTGACGACTCCTTGGCCGCCGTGCGCCGACTGTTGGAACAAAGGAAACTTGAGGCCAAGACGACGCATCCCGCCTTGGCCGCCGTCTATGCCTGCGCCTTGGGACTGAAGGAGGAGGCCCTCGCCGACCCTGCCCTGCTG
>SAMEA3663095__coassemble_821_pt1 | contig 52428 bp, 51 predicted proteins | sample SAMEA3663095__metabat2_high_PE_012 | metagenome-assembled genome bin SAMEA3663095 (sample SAMEA3663095) | pig gut metagenome | biome: pig gut; feature: pig-associated habitat; material: faeces | place: France | collected 2012 | reverse complement strand
GAGAAGGCAACGTCGTCGATGCCCACCCTCGGCTTCATCTCCTGAAAAGATACGTAAGACATAGGCTTGTCGTTTGATGGTTTGTTATTGGCTTGATTGTTAAAGTAGTTCGCAAAGATAGTTTAATACAAGAGACTAACTATCATAGCTTCAAGCCATTATTCTCCTTGTTTTGCTGCTTCTGCTCACGTATCTCACGCACCTCTCCTGCGAACTTCCTTGCCACGGTGTCGTGGAGCATCTGGTCTTTCAGCGCACCCGTGGGCATCATCTCATATCTGATACCCGTGATTTTGCTGATGGGCTTCATGCCGAGGTCCTGCCCCTCGAAGGTAGCACGCACCGCATAGCCGCCGTCCATCCGCTTGTATATGGAGGCACTGTCGAACTTCGCCGAGAGCGCGATGTCGTGCGGCTGCTGCCACTCCTGCTTGGCGATGTTGGCTTGCAGGTCCACTTTGCTCATGTTGGAAGAAAGTATCGGACGCTCACCGAGGGCAATCTTCTGTTCGTCAATCTTCTCTAAGATCATCTTCGATGCCTTGTTGACGTCCGCCATGACCGAAACGATGAACTTCGGCTCTTCACGCAGGGCGTTAATCCATCCGTCCATGTAGGCAGCGTTGTTGTTGAGAATACGCTTGTCAAAGCCTAACGTGTTGCCCACCATGGCGGCTGTGAGCTCAGCAACCAGCTCCTCCTTGGCGTACTTGGCATCACCGAACTTTGCGCCCTTGTCACGGTTCAAACGGTTGGCCGTACCTGTGGAGTGCGTCATCTCGTGGAGAGCGGAGGAATAGTACTCCATGCCATCCTTGAAAATCTCCTCTGCGTTCTTACCAATGTTGAACTGTTCCTTCATGGGTATGATGACCATGTCACGTGCTGGTGAGTAATAAGCCCCATCCACGATTCTGTCGTTCTGCACCCGGCATATCCACTCCTGCCGCTCGAACATACGGTCGAGAGCACGGTTCTCGTACATGCCCTGAGTGTCACGCAACTGTGGGCCTTTGAAGCGGTCAACGATGGCATCGTACTTCTCCTTGTTCACCTCTTCCAGATTGGTCTGGTCAACATTGAATACTGAGAAGGCACGGAGAAACGGGCGTACCTCGCACTTCGCCTGTTCGCCCCGGCTCATCTGCTTGTAGTCCGATTCGGCGACACGCTTGCCACGCTCGTCCTTGATATTTAGGTCCCAGTAGATGACCGGCATTGACTGCGCACCCTTCTTAATACGGAGGTTCTCCTTCTGCGCCTGCATGAAGGTCATATAGACCGGCGTGCGGTAGGCATTCATCGCCGTATCCATTTGCAGGAAGAAAGAGTTCGTGCCCGAGTAGTTGCGGCCGCTGAGGTTCTGCGGTATGCCGAGCATCGTTCCCTTGCCGTTCGTCCATCCCTGCCGCCAGTCGGAAGCCTTCATCGACTGCATACGCTCGATCATCAGCGAGCAAAACTTGTCTATCGCCTTGTCTCCGCTGTTCTTGTAATCTGTTCCTTTCTTTGACTTGGAATCCTTGTTTTCCATAGTTTCAGTGTAGTTGGTTAGATGAGGTTAGTAGCCCCCCAGTCCGATGACACAGCCTTCGGACTGAGGGCTGATAATGTTATGTGTCTTTCACGGTATCACAGAGGGAAGCCTACACAAGTGCTCCCGCAAAATCCTCGGCAAAATCGTTGCCACCGTCATAGATACGGCTCTCGGTCTCTTCGAGGTAGAGTTCGGCGTTGTTGTCGTCGGACTCGATGCCGTGGTCGTCGCACCACTGCAGATAGGCCTTTCCGTGTTCACTGCGGAGTGCGAGCTCGCACCATCCTATCTTTCCTTCCTGCTTGAGTTGAATGAGTTCTTCGATTGTATTGTTCTGCATAGTTGTAAGTGTTAATGGTTGATGGTTGAATTGTTAAGAACTTGAAGTGATGAGTTGAACTTTTGTTGTTAGTTATTGCAAGACAGCATGTTATGTCAGTTATCGACTGAACGCCTGCTTTGCGCTGACCTTCTCCTGCTTCATCTCCTTGATTTCAGTGTTGAGATAGCGTGCTGCCAGCTGCTCCTTTGTGGCCGTCTTTTGCGTGAAGAGAGCCTGCTTGTCATGCCATGATAGCACTGCCTTGCTTGTCGTCCGGTCGTCAGCGAGCTTTGCCGACACCGTCCAGTCGCCGTCGTAGTTCTTGGCGATGCGCACATCCTTGACACCCTCCTCCAGCTTGAACTGGTTGTAAAAGGAAGCAAGGTGCAGCTGCTCCCCGAAGTTTTTCTCCACGAGCTTGGAAGGCGTTGTCACCCGGTCAAAGTAAGCATTCAAGTCCTCCTTTGACATCGTGCGCGACATCTTCTGCTCACCCACCTGCGTGTAGAGTTTGTACTTGCCCACGTCCTGGCGCTGCTCGTCATGCTCCTTATAGACCACCATCTTTTCGATGACACGTCCGTCAGAGAGTTTGTTGTCAGCCTTGTACTCCTCGGGCGTGACCTTCTTGGCCAGCTTTGTTGGATAGTAAGTCTGCATCAATGCCTCTACACCTATCTCACGTTTCTGATAGGCAGCGACATCCTCTGGCTTCATGAGCTGCGGACGGAGCTGCTGACCGTCGAGACGGGCGGTGAAGTACCATTTGTTTGGATCTTGGTTGCTCTGAAAGGCATGCCCGTGGGAAACCTTCTCACCGTTGACCGTCACCATCTGCGGCTCGCGTGGCTTGTGGACTTTCTGGCCAGCGGACTGCTCCGCTGTTTTCTCTACGGCCTTATCCTCTTTCTTGGTATTATCCTTGTTCTCGGCCTTCACCTCAGTCTTGTCGACCTTGGCAGTCTCGTTCTGGTCAATCTTGACTTCCTTAGCTTTGGTCTTCTTCTTTTCTGTTTTCTTTTCCATAGTATCTGTTTGAGTTTGGTTCTTGGTTTGTTGTGCGGCTTGTTTTATGGTTTGTTTATTGCCCAGCTCCAGCATATCAGCAATCGCCACACGATTGCCCGCTCTGATAAGCCTTGGCAGGTAAACGTCGAGCGCATGATGAGGAAACTCCGCAATGAGCTCACCGTCCTTTTGGGACTTCGGTTTCTGTGTCGGTATGCGCAACGTGTCGGATACCTTTTGCGCATCCTCATTCAGCGAACGGTAAAAGTCTCCGTTGCGCATAAGGATCAGCGCGTCGGGATGCTTGCTTTTGAGCCGCTGGTATACCGCCAATGGTGTGTCCGTCTTGTTCTTCACCTGCTTCTTCGTGGTTTCGGCAGATTGCTTCTTGTCAGAAGGCTGTTCTTGCATTTTCTTTTCCATGTTGGTAGCGAGTTGGTTAAACTGGTAGTTCTTGTTGGTCAGATGGTTCTTGGTATGTCCGAGGACGGCGAGCATCGTATTCGGATGACCCACAGCCTTGATGGCGGCCCCTGCGGTATAGCCGGTGTCCAGCACGTTGTCTATGACGATGGGCGTGAACTGCTCCGGCACTTGTCTGTACAGATTGAGTTTCAAGTATATGCCCTCCGGCTTGAGGTCATTCTTCTTGGCATAGTGCAGCGGCATGTGCGGACGACAGGAAAGGATGTCCCACGTCAGGATGCCCGTCCTTCTGGTAATCTCATTGGCGAGCGTCTTTGTATAAACAGCCCTGCCATGATGGTTCGGTATGGGCACCAGCACACAGTTGCGTCCTGCCGCCATCTCCCTTATCCCGTCCGCCATCATCTCCGCTGCCTTGCAGATACTCGCATAGTCACCGTCCTTGAGCCCGTGCGCCAGTTGACGCACTTTCGGGTATGGGGCTACGGAGGTGAACGTACATTCTTGTTTGTTTGACATAGTGGATGAAGTCTCATTGGTTGGTAGTTGAAGATACTAAAGGAACAACGCTTATAATGAAGACACCCTTAGAGTGAAAGACCTCTCTTTTTGTCCTCTTTCTTGTCTGTCTTTTCCCTCTCTGTCAGTCGGGTGCTCTCCTCGTGGCGCAGCCTGTCAACCACCTGCTTGTACTCCCACCGGTTCTCGTCGGTCTGCACGTATCCTATGTAACCCTCGTGCGCGTCGTCGTATCGGATGGCCTGCTGTCGCTTCCACTCCTCCATATCTCCCTGCATCACCTTGAAGCCAACCGGCTCACGGAGGTCAACACCTACGGTCACTTTTTGGTCACCGACTTCAAGTTCAACCGGTTTTCCCGAAACGAGAGCCTCCTTTTGGCCAATTCCGAGTCCGATGTCCTTGATTTTGTCAACTTCCTGAAGTTTTTCCTCAAAATTAACAGTTGCCACATCACGATACATTAAAGCATTGGTCTCCTTATCAAGCTGCACATACCGCATCTTACGTTTGCCGTCCTCCTGAAACTCCTTTTGAATGACATCACCCTTGCGCACGCGCTCCAGTTCTGTGTCGTTCAGCTTCAAGTTGTTGTCAAGCTCACGATGTATCTGATACGTAAGCAGTTGCAGACGGCCGTCCTTGTCATGGGTGAGCTGGATTTTCATTGGAATGGACACCGCCGAGTTGTCTCCTACTGGCACGTTGACACGCATCAGTGGCGAGAGCTCACCGCTCAGAATAGAGTCGCGCAGGTCCTTGGGCATGCGCATGAGATCCTTGGGAAAGATGCCGATTTTGGCAAATTTGTCGAATGGTACTGGTTCTGTTTTCATAGTTGATGGTTTGGTTATTCTACTTGTTTATACTAACTTTGTGGTGAAAATCCATGTCAAACTAAACATACTACTACCATGAAACACACAATGAAGTGCGCTGTGGTCCTGATGCTATCGATGAATGTATTGGAATCACCGGCACAGTTTTACACTGCCGAGAAAGTCGGTCCGGCTGCCGACACGTTATCCATTTCCACGGACCCTTACGTCCGTGACGTACTTCACGAAACAAAGCCAAAGCCCAAGGCTGAGACAGAGACTAAGAAAAAGTCCGTCTTCAGACTGCCTTTGCCTTCGTTTCTGACCGCAAAGTTAGGAAACAAACCGCCAACTTCCAAGAACTTCCAAGTGAAAAGCCCGGAAATACAGCAAAAAGCGAGTGGAAAAAAATTGGTGGAAGAAGCTCGACCAATGCCAAAAGTCCCTGAAGTGTCTTTTCTGAGCACCTCAGACAGCATGCTTTTGAGTATTCTTAAAAAGCGTCTAAACATCTGTATGCCATTGGATTACATTACTATAACCTCGCCTTACGGATACCGTAGAGACCCATTCACCAAGTGCCAAAAGTTCCATGACGGCATCGACTTGAGATACGGAAACGGTTTAGTCTATAGCATGCTCCCGGGCAGAGTGACCACTGTGCACTATGGTGACACCGGCTACGGCAACTATGTAATCCTTGACCACGGCAGCCTCCGCTGCCTCTATGGTCACCTCAGTGAGATTTATGCCAAGGAAGGCATGATGCTACAGGCAGGAACAGTCGTAGGACTTGTCGGCTCCACAGGCCGGTCCACCGGTCCGCATCTCCATTTACAACTTCAGCGGCTTGCGACCAACAACAGCTGGACAAGTGTCGATCCCCTGCCATTCATCCATGCGCTGAACGAACAAGTGGAGTCCTTCAACAAACGGCTTGCTGAATTCTCTGGCAACGACACTCCTATATATAATAATGAGAAGACGAATGCAAAGGAACTGACCATTGAGAACCTCTATGCCGCACTGAAGAAACACGGCATCAAATATCCGAAGATAGTCCTTGCCCAAGCCATCCTCGAAACAGGCCACTTCCGTTCCCCTGTCTGCAACGAGCATAACAATCTCTTCGGGCTTAGACACTCAAAGGGCTACTTCACCTTCAACCACTGGGAGGAGAGTGTCATCGCCTATCGGGATAAGGTACAATATAAGCACAGAGAAAATGAAAACTACTATGCGTTTCTGAAAAGAATCGGATACTCGACCTCAAAGGACTATGTAAGAAAGGTCCGTAAGATAGCAGGCCAACTATAAAACGGTCTGATTGGTATTCGATATACCTTGCTGAGCTTTTGAGACGTTGCTATAGTCACAATCGTTTCCGTAAGTCGGGCTTTTTCTGAGAAAACCAATTTTTTTCATTGGGAATATCGTCAATATAGTGGTTTATACTTGCTTACTGTTGCGGTTTCGAAGGATAGTCCCTATCTTTGCAGCAGAAATCCACACCGCAAGCACTACTAACCGCTTGCAGGGCCAAGCTCCCCTGGAATACCGGCCTAAAGAAAAGGAGCGCGTCTTATACCGTCACCCGGAACTATCTTATGCCGCCCCGAGGCGGACATAACAGAGGTGACCAATACTCATGATATGAGTTACCAACAACCAACCTTATGAGCATTCCATTTTTCAGCATTGGGAAGAACCCCATGAAAAACAAGATCATCGTGTTCGCCAACCAGAAAGGCGGCTGCGGCAAAACCACCAACTGCGTGATGTTCGCCGACCAGCTTGTCCAGAAGTACCAGCACCGCCTTGTCATGCTCGATGCGGACCCGCAACGCAGCATCGTCAAGAAGCAAGAACAGGACCTTGAACGATGGCCGCAGCTCAAGCCCCTGTACCAAGTCGTTCCCTGTACCCAACTCAACAGCGAAAGGGACACCCGTGACCTTATCCGAGCCATGCGTGCCGAGGACTTCGACTTCGTTATTGACACTCCGGGCAGCCTCACGCTCCAGGGCCTGCTTCCTCTTGTCTTCGAGGCTGATGCCGTCATCGTCCCCATTCAGCTGGAAAAGACCAGCATCAATTCCACCACCTCCTTTATAGAAATGTGCGCCATGGTAGCCAAGGAGAACGGAAGCAACAAGCTGCCAATGTTCTACTTCCTGCCAAATCAGTTTAACAAGAAGTGGGGTCGCAAGGATGAGATTGTCGAGCAGCAGGGCTTCCTCGATAACTTTGCCAAGTTGGGCACAGTCCTGCCGAAGATACCCAACAGTGCCGAGATCCAGCGTTACAGCACGCTCTACCTTACGGACAAGCAACACGAGATCATCGACAAACCATACGACATACTCCACGACTGCATCTATAATATCAAAGGCAAGGCAGCATGACTGACAACTCTTCTCAACCAATGGTTTTCGGGGATATCCACGAGCTTCTTCGGAAAGTCAACGGTGAGAGCGAGCCAGCCTACATGTGGCAGAGTGACAAAAACAAAGATGGGATAAGGCAGGAAGAACCTACGAAAGCTCCTGAAGGACCATGCAAGGATACCGGCAAGAAAGTAAAGCCATATAGTAAGTCCCAGCCCCGGAAATCGAAATCCCCTCCGCAACCCACTAAGCCCGTTGGAGATAAAGAAAAGACAGTAGAGAAGACCGGAGCAAAGAAACTGTCAGTTAAAAGTTCCGTTCCACCATCCAAGGAAGATCTCCAGTCCAAGATTGAGGCCTTCTGCTATGGCAACGAGAATGGTCACCGGCACATGGTGTTCCTTCCTGATGACGTCTATGCCACTCTGGAGACCGTCTATGGCAGCAACCGTATCTCCGCCATCCTCACCGCCCTGGCAAAGAGCTACATAGAGCGAAACAAAGAGGAACTGCGCCAGCTTATAGCCACGAGAACCAACTTATTACAATAAAAGCAATAATCAACTAAAAAACTGAACCATATCAAGATGAGCAATACTACCCGGCTTAAGGCAAAGCGAACCATATGGCGAGAAGAGCACGACAATGTACTCAAGGAACGCTTTCATACCGATTATATCCATGAGATAGCCTCCCATCTTTGCTGCGCGGTAAGCACAGTCAGCCGCCATGCCCGCCTTCTCGGACTGAGAAAGGAAAACCGCTCGGGTCGGAATCACGATGCCAGGGCCCTTGTAGAGATGGAGTACCCAAATCTGTCCTATGGGGAGATGGCGGAACGCACAGGTCTTTGCGAGAACACCATCTATCTGATAGCCCGTGAGCTGGGACTGTCCCGCACCCCTGAGCAGAAGAGGGCTATTAAAAGCCGACTGCGCAAGGAACTTATCCGTAGTGAGCGCCGCCGTGCTGTCTTCGGACTGGAACCGAGAACAAACATCAAGGTGGGGAGCGACATCCGTAAGATACGATTGCGTGGGAATCTCAAGCGTCACGGCTATATAGTCGATGACGACGGCACCACCTTCTACTATTATGCCGGCCTGTGCCGTCGCCCCATACGGGAGGAGCACGGCAGAAAGCTCGGCTTTAAATTCATGCCATTGCCGACAGCGTGCGCGGAGGAAACGGAGAGTGATTCAGCATCTCCGGCCGTGTCGGCCAATGGACAGACTATCAACTAAACCAACCATACAACAAAACCACCAACTATGAAAATCACAGGAAAGATTACGAAAGTCCTGCCCGTAAGGACAGGCACGTCAAAGAAAGGCAGTACATGGGCCGCCCAGCAGTTTGTGCTGGAAACCGAAGGAGACGGCACAATGCTTCTCGAAGTCTTTGGACAGAAAGAAATCTACGAGTACGCCATCACTGAGGGCGAAAAGCTGACGGTGACCTATGTCCCCAAAGTCCATGAGGCAGGAGACAAGGTCTTCGGTAAGAACAGCGTCACCAGTATCGAGCGCGAGGACTCACAACCTTTTGCAGAGTAGCTTATGGCTTTCACCAGTATAGTAATAGTTATTGTTGTAATTTATGTCTTTGGCTATGCGGGCATGATCATCTACGACCTCTTCCTCAGGAAGGATCCTGTGGAGTTCATGCCCAAGCCCAAGGACGTAGAGATTGACATCTCCGACGAGGCTGGACAGTTCAAGCCCATCACTGTGGAGCTGGACAAACAGAAAATACAGCCAGCTGTATTAGAAAAGTCTGTAGCCCATGCAGATGAAGAAGCAACAGACCGGAAAGGCGTTCCTGATATGGGACAAAATAATCAAGCCGTGAATGCTGCTGTCTCATCACCATCCTCACAGCCCAAGAGTAAAGAAGAACAAAACGCTAAGCAGCCAGAGCACGGGTCAACTGATGACATAGAGCCACGGGTGACAGACGTAGAGACAAAGAAACGCATCAACGAGCTCGTCAGAATCCGTCGTCAGGAAATACTCTCAGAGCATGTGTCTGCTGCTACGGATGCAAAGGAGAAAGACAACCCAAAGGCAGATGCAGGCAACAACAGCGCCAAGGAGAATGATAAAGGGGTCAAAGAGAAGGTTGAAAAGGAATCTTCTGGCCTATCTACAGACCCCAAAGTCCGTATTGTTGAGCCCGGTCAGTCTTCTTCCCCTGATGTTGCTGATACCATTGGCCAAATGTCTTCAACAACATCGACACCCTCAAGGCCTCCTAAAGTTAACAAATCTCCCAAGCCTTTCAAGCCTCCGAAGCAGCCAGAGCATCACAATGACGCCCATTTTGACCTGAAAGTGGCAATAGACCGTGCCAAACAGCACACTAAGCTACAAGGAGCCCGGACGGCCGAGCAAGTCAGTGAGGAAGCGAAGTGCGCTTTCATTGACGAAACCCTCATGGTGCTCAAGCAGATTGATTCCGATTGGGAGATCATCGAACAAAGCCGAGTCATCGACGAGGACGATCAACAGGCAATCGATAAAGCAGCAATGGAGAGCCGTGAGGCTCCGCCACAATTCAATATTTAGGGTTAATACTCTCGTTCACTTCTATTTGTTTGGTTAATTAATTGATTGAAATCTTCTCTTATAAGACAGCTTCGGGAAGAGGGCTGCGCCGTGAGGCAAGGGGATCAGACGGCCACGTGAGTGGCACTCACCCATCTTCCACCTTTCATGTGGTCTTTAAATTGTAACGTAATGAAATATCTTAACCAACTTATGTTACAAACCATTTCAACCAAAACCATCATGAACTCCTGCATGAGCGCATGCAAGAGAATCCCCGTGAAGCGTGTAGCCGCCTTCCTCGGAATGTTCCTTTTCTGTGCCGTCATGACCTTCGCCCAGAGCAAGGGTGCCGGCGGATTCCAGAAAGCCATCACCGAGGTGTCGAGCTACCAGACCCCCGTCAGTAACTTAATGAAGGCCATCGCAGCAGTCATTGCTCTCGTCGGCGCATTCAGTATTTATTTCAAAATGCAGAATGGTGATCAGGACGTGAAGAAGGCCATCATGCTGACTATTGGCGGTTGTGTAGCTTTCCTTGCAATGAGCGAGGCATTGCCTTTGTTCTTCAAGTAGTTACAAGCTACAATTAAACAAGGAGTCCGACTAACCAAATCATCGGTGTCGGACACCTTTTAACTCTGAAATCTCTATCAAAAACAATATATAATGTAAAACAATATCGCAATAAAACTACGAGATAATGGACATCAATTTCAACGGCATCCCGGTCTTCAAGGGACTCCAAAAGCCACTGGAGTTCATGGGCATCCGCGGCAGGTTCCTGACCTACGCCGCAGGAGCCATCGGTTTGAGCTTCCTTGGCTTCCTGCTGTTCTCCATCCTCTTCGGCAAGCTTGTCGGCTTCATCGTCATGGTCTGCCTCGCCGCCGTGGGAATCATCTCCATCTATGTCAAGCAGCGCAGCGGACTGCACAATAAGAAACGCCACCACGACATCTACCTCTTTTACATAATGTATGAGCGGTAACCGCGACCATAAAGAAAACCAAAAACAAAAACCAGTTACTACAAACATAACCTACCATGTCAAACAAGAAAAAGCCGCTTGACGGCCTCTTCGCCCAGCTCCAGGACATCAAGGATGGCTCCGGCAAGCTGCTGAACACGGTCCTCTTCTCGAAGAACGGCAATCCGTCCGTCATCATCGAGATAGAGAACCCCGTGCAGCAGTATGCCACGGACGCTGTACAATATGTCGCCTTCACCGACGTGCTGAACAACATCGTCCAGACGCTCGGTGAGGGCTATGCCCTGCAGAAGCAGGACGTGCTGTGCCGCCAAAGCTACCACCACGATATCACCGACGATATGGAGTTCCTCACGCGCAGCTACTTCCGCTACTTCAATGGTCGGCCCTATACAGAGATACGCACCTTCCTCATTATCACGCAGGAAGCGGTAAAATCCGCCTTCGTGAAGTACGACCCTAAGACATGGCTCGACTTCCATACCAAGGTCAGCAAGGTTATGGACATCCTCAAGGAGCGTGGTATCTGGCACCGCAAACTCACCAAGGACGAGGTCAACGAGTACCTCCACCGCTTCATGGCCTTCCACTTCAAGGACGGTCCCTTCTCGATGCAGAGCTTTAAGGCCGGTGATGACTGCTTGAAGATGGGCGACAAGGTCGTAAAATCCTTCGACATCGTCGATGTGGACGAGATTGACCTGCCCTCGCTGATAAAACCCTACCAGCCAGTGGCCGTCAACGGCTACGTCATCGCCACCGACCTGCTGGCCTTCCTCAGTGAGATTCCTGACACCGACAGCGTTATCTACAACCAAGTCATCCAAATCCCACAGCAGCGCAAGCTCCTCCGCAAACTGCAGTCCAAAGCCAAGCGCCACGGCTCCATGCCCGACCCCAGCAACAAGATTGCCAAGGCCGACATTGAGACCGTCCTTGACGTTCTCGCCCAGGACAGCAAACTGCTCGTCTATACCAACTTCAACCTGCTTGTGAGTTGCAAGGCCGATAAACTGACACCCGTGACCAGCTTCATCGAGACGAAACTCTACGAGTGCGGCATCTTCGCCAGCAAGAGTGCCTACAACCAGTTGGAGCTCTTCATGGACTCCTTCCCCGGCAACGCCTACTCGTTCAACCCCGACTATGACCTCTTCCTGACGCTCAACGATGCAGCCCTCTGCCTCTTCTTCAAGGAACATCTGAAACACAGTGAGGACACTCCGCTGAAAACCTACTATACCGACCGCCAGGGCCTGCCCGTCTGCATCGACATCACCGGCAAGGAAGGCAGGGTGAAGATGACCGACAACGCCAATTTCTTTTGCATCGGCCCAAGCGGAAGCGGTAAGTCGTTCCACATGAACAGCGTCGTCCGCCAGCTTTTGGAGCAGAACACCGACGTGGTCATGGTTGATACTGGCGACAGCTACGAGGGTATATGCCGCTATTTCAAAGGCACTTACATCACCTACTCGAAGGAGAAGCCCATCTCGATGAACCCGTTCAAGATCACGGACACCGAGTATGCCCAGAACTTCGGCGAGAAGAAGAACTTCCTCAAGTCGCTCATCTTCCTCATCTTCAAGGGCAGCGAGGCTCCCACGAAGATTGAGGACAAGATCATCAACCAGACCATCGTTGAGTACTACGAGTCGTACTTCACCCCGTTCAAAGAGTTCAGCGACGCAGAGCGCGACCAGCTCCGCAAACGCCTGTTCTTGGAGGACAAGAAGAACGGCACCTACGAGAAGCACAGCAAAGAATTGGAAGAGAAATACAAACATACAGAGTATGACTATGAAACAGACATTCCAACCTCCGAAACACCCGAAGATCCATCTGCCTTTAGCGGACAGGATACTGAACACGGTTCTCTCCATCCTGCTGATGGCAGTCGTGTGGCCGGTGATGGTCCTTTACATTCTGCTGAGGAGAAGGAAGCTTACGCACGAATCCAGCGGAAGGTGAACAAACTCCACGACCTCATCAACGACAAGGCCGCCACCGACGGCGAGAAGGTTGCTGCCAACCGCCAGCTCATGCGCCTCATGCCGCAGCTCATCGAGGGCAACTACCTCGTTACCATCGAGCAGCGCATCGACCGCATGGAGAAGCAGCGGCAGAAGATGCACGTTGACAACCTCAGCTTTAACAGCTACTACGAGTTTGCCATCGAGCGCATCCCGCAGATTATGAGAGAAAAGAGCATCACCTTCGACATCGACAACTTTGCTGCCATCCTGGAGCAGTTCTATAAGGGCGGAGAGCTGGAGCACACGCTGAACAATGATGTGGATGCCAGCCTCTTCGACGAGAAGTTCATCGTCTTCGAGATTGACAAGATCAAGGACGACCCCGTGCTGTTCCCCATCGTCGTGCTCATCATTATGGACGTGTTCCTGCAGAAGATGCGCATCAAGAAAGGCCGCAAGGCACTCATCATCGAGGAGGCGTGGAAGGCCATCTCGTCACCGACCATGGCCGAGTACATCAAATACCTCTATAAAACGGTGAGAAAGTTCCACGGCATAGCCGGAGTTGTGACGCAGGAGCTCAACGATGTCATCGACAGCCCCATCGTGAAAGAAGCCATCATCAACAACTCTGACGTGAAAATTCTCCTCGACCAGTCCAAGTTCAAGGACAGGTACGATGCCATCAGCGCCATCCTCGGACTGACACAAGTACAAAAACAGCAGATTTTCACCGTCAACGCCCTGAACAACCACGAGGGCCGGAACTACTTCAAGGAGGTGTGGATATGCCGCGGCCAGTACTCCGATGTCTATGGCGTGGAAGAGCCGCCCGAATGCTACTGGGCCTACACCACGGAACGTGCCGAGAAAGAAGCCCTGAAAGTCTATGAGCGGCATTACGGTGACATCCAGACCGCCATCACGAAAATTGAGGAAGACCGCAAGAAATTGGGCATAAAGAAGTACCTCGACTTCGCGGTCAAAGTGAACAAACAACAGAAAATCATGCCACTATGGGAAAGAACAGACTCTTAAGGCAGACAATGCCAAAAGACAGCCGCAATCATAGCAACCGTCGCTATGTCATCACAGCGGCCATGCTTCTACTTGCCACAAGTCAGGCCTTTGCCGGATGGCGTGTGGTTTATGACCCTTGGACAACCGGGCAGGTCAGTGCCAACACCACCGCACAGAAGCTCATTGAGAACAAGCACAACGAGCGGCTCGATACCATCTCTGAAAAGCAGAAGAAGATATTGCAGTACACCGCCACGATGGAAGGCATCAAGGAACTCTACCATCTGACAATGACCAATGTCCGCGGCTTTGGTGAGGAGTCAGCCTATTATAAGGAAATCTTCCTGCTTAGTGCCGACATCCTCTCCGGCATCCCCACAGTGACGAAGTACATCGCCTCGAACCCTGTGAAGAACTACGTCCTTTGCCTGAACGAGCTCGCCGACATTGTCATTGAGACCGAAGGACTTATCCATGACTTCATTGACGTGGTGAACAACGGCAAGATAAAATTGCCCGACAATCCCATCATCCGACAGAAGATCCCCAACGGCGGCGGTCGCTACAATATGGGCCAGGGTGACGGTTACAACTTTATGGACCGCTACACCCGTCTGACACTGGCCAACAAGATCTACTCCCGACTGTTGGAGATGAAGTACAAGATGGACGTGATGGTGATGATGTGCCAGTTCGGCACCTGGGGCGAGGTGTTCTTTGCCATCGACCCGGAGAGCTGGGCCTCCGTCTATCAGGCCAGCAACATGGTGGACGGCATTATCAACGACTGGAATAACCTTGGAACATAAGAGCTATGAAGTACCATACCATTATAATATGCATCCTGGCCATCGCCATCCTCTACCCCTCGAAAGTCCATGCCTTCGACTACCCCAATGACCAGCCTACCATCGAGGCACTCATTTCTCTGCACAAGATTATCAAGAAGGAAGAGGAGAAGGCACTGGAGAAAGTGGCGGCAAGCTATGGCGAGCAGAGCCTTGTGACCAAGGGCGCGACGAAGTTCAACGACGTGCGCATGACCTTGAATTCCAAGCTCAACAACGCCTACAGCTACGTCATCCTCGGCACGGCACTGGCATCGACGGGCACCGACCTCTACAGGCTCATTGATACCTATGCCAAGTTCACGAAGAACACGGTGAAGTACGCTTTCAAGAAGCCAGCCGTGGCATGGTACTATACTGAGGCCAACTTCGCCTGTGCCCGTGAGATAAAGAACATCAAACAGATGTACGCGACCCTCACCGCCAGCGGTCTGAACGTGATGCGTGCCAGCATGGACGAGAAACTGGAGCTCGTCAACACCCTCCACAGCTACATCTCCAACATGCTCGGCATTATTGACTCTGCCAACCTCTGGTGCAGCATCGTTGTCATGGGCGGCTTCCACTACGACTATATCTGGGACATCCTCAACAGCGATGTGAAAGATGAGATAGCCACAAAGGTCATTGACAAGTGGTACGGAGCATAATCGCTTCGAAACAACAAACCAACTACCAGTTTAATATCAATGTAAAACGAGTAAACCATCAAACCGACAATACCATGAGACACATACTTTCTTCCCTAATTGTTTGTATAGCTCTTGCTTTCCCCATCGGGGAAGGCGGGAGCGCTTATGCCCAGAAGGTCGTCCATGACAAGCAGAAGGAAAAGCAGTGGCGGAGCATGGAGACAGGTCCCTGGGACTTCGCCCCCGACTGGTACTACTACTTCCTCCACAAGAAATACTCCGGTGCCGAGACCTATTGGAAGTGGTCGGGCTTCAAGTCCGGCTACCGTGTCCGCTTCAAGGAGCACAAGTCCAACGTCAAGACCGTCATGCCCCGCCGTGTAGCACAGGAGGAGACGCAGAAGGAGAAAATCAAGAAAGTCGAGGAAGAACGTGAAAAAGTTAAGGAGATGCACGACGAGGAAGTGATCCGTGCCGCCGACCGCAACGTCGACCTCGTCTATCACTCCTTCAAGGACGACTTTACACGTATGCAGAAGTCCATCACAGAGGGTCTTACCTACTGTCTGACGAAGAGTAAGGGCAAGATGGCACCGCAAGTAAATGAACTCCAGCGACAGAACGACATGATCTGCCAGTCCATCGCCTATACCCACAAGCAGGGCATTGGCAATGAGCTTGAAAACTCCAAACGGCAGGAAGCCTACATAGAGTACAAGAAGCAGATGGAACAAATTGTCTCCCGTGTGGCACACCTCGTCGGAATGGCACAGCAATACTACTAACCATGAAAGCGAAAAATACGATATAACTATGAATGACTTACTATTATCAAGTTCAATATTCATCAACCAGTTGCTGACGATGGGCCTCCCTGCCATCGACGACAGTCTGATGCGACTGCTGACGGCCATGGAGACTTTCCCCAAGTCCGCCATCCTTGGCAGTGCCGTCAGTTTCGCCAAGATGCTCGGACTGCTGCTTGCCTTGTGCATGGGCTCCTACGAGTGCTGGATGATGATGCTCGGCCGCCGTGGCATGGACGTGATGAAGCTCGCCCGTATCATCGGCCTTTCCCTGTGTATCACCTACAGCAGCTATATCTGCGAGTCGCTCAAGATGCCCGGCAAGGGACTGGAAGAGGTGACCCGACAGATGGCACAGAGCAAGAACAAGGAAGTGGCGGCACTGGAGCTCAAGGTCGCCCAAAAGCAGGACGACTATCTCAAACGGCTCCGGCAGGTGCAGGACAGCATTGAAACTGCCAAGCAGGTGCAGGAAATCGGTGAGGACGCCCATTGGTGGGACAAGCTCATATATAACATGGAGAATCTCGGCTCCACCATCAACAACTATGCCCAGCGTGCCGCCGTGGCCGCAGAGACCAAGGTTAGCGAGTGGATCAACGACGTGATTAGGTTTGTCGGCGAACTCATTTTCCAGATGTCCTACTACGGCATGCTCGTCGCCCAGCGCATCTTTATGACCATTCTCGCCACCTTTGCGCCCATCATGTTCGCCCTCAGCATCGTACCGCCCTGGAGCAACGCTTGGGCCCAGTGGATGGGCAAGTACCTGTCGCTTTCCCTATGGGGATTTGTCGTGTACTTCTGCCTTTACTACATCGACTTCATCCTGATGTACAACCTCATGGAGGACATCAAAGCCTACGACACCCTCCTTCGAGGCACGGTCAACTCATGGCAGCAGATAGGCGCATTGGGCTTGCAGGGTATCGGGTCGAACTGTATGTATGCCATGGGCATGCTCGTGGGTGCCTACGTCCTCCGCTTCGTGCCCGAAGTAGCCTCATGGCTTATCCCCGGCGGTATCAGCTCCAGCGCAGGAACGGCTTCCGGCAGCATGGCACAGACCCTTGTCTTCGGCGGTGCAAGCTATGCAATGGGCGCGGCGACCACGACGGCAGCGGCAGGAGCGGCAGTGGCCACCGGCACGGCTTCAATCATAGGTGCAGCCCAGCAGTCGCACAGCGATGGCGGCAGCGGCTTCAACCAGACCGCCCGTACCATCATGGCACAGACCGGACTTGGAGCCTCCTACAGCCGTGGAGCGGACTCAGCCCGCAGTATAAATAATGTGGGCAAGTCCGACTCCAACTATAAGCCGGGAGGAGCCGAGGGAAGTTAGGAGTGAGAAGTAAGGAGTTAGGAGTTGCAGAGCCAACGCAAGGTAGCTCCTCAACTCCACAAACTTCTAATTTCTATCTCCTAACTCAATGAAACTCCTAACTTCTAATTCCTAACTTCTAACTCACAAAGCGTTATGTTGATACAATCCTTAGAACAGAAAACCAAGCTGGCACTTACAACCGTCATCCTCACGCTGGCGGCTTGCACTGCCATCTGCATCTTCACTGTCTATCAGAGCTCTAAGCTTGTCAGTGAGGAGCGCAGCCAGATATACATCCTCGATGGTGACATCCCCTTCCTCGCTGAGCGCAGCCTGCAGGAAGCCAACTTCGTGATGGAAGCCAAGGCACACATCCAGCTCTTCCACCAGTACTTCTTTAACCTTCCACCCGACAATGACTACATCAAATGGACACTCGGCAAGGCCCTGTATATGGCGGACGGCACGGCTATGAAGCAGAAACAGGCCATGGAAGAGAACGGCTTCTACTCCGACATCATTTCTTCCTCTGCCGTCTGTACCATCAAGTGCGACTCCATCCAGTTTAATGAGCATGAGAAGAAATTCAAGTACTTCGGCACACAGCTCATCAAGCGTCGCAGTCGTGACCTCAAACGCTCCATCATTACCGTTGGCGAGATAGAGAACGTGCCGAGAACGCAGAACAATCCTCACGGACTACTCATCACCAACTGGCGTACCCTCGAAAACAAAGATTTGGACTACTGATAATTTTAAACTATGAAGATATTCAAACGCACCAAGGCAAAGAAAGATGCCAAGATAGCGGAAGGCATCAAATCGCTGACTGACAAGTTCAAGCTCCGCGAGAAGATAGACAAAGCCAACCAATGGGCCGACAAGCATAAGAAACGGGTGTCCGTCATCACTATCAGCATGCTAATGCTCTCACTGATTATCGGCAGCTGGCTCACCCTGACCAGCACCTACAATGAGGCCGACATGCTCTCCGGCTTCACAGAGGTGAAGCCCGCCTTCGACGGCATCCGCCGCATCCAGCGTCTGAAGTCCATGCAGGTGGACCAGACCGTGGAGCTCACCAACAAGGGCCAGCAGCTCAAGCACGACCTCGACTCCCTCGTCCGTCTGCCCGTCAAGAGCCACCAGGACTCCGTGGACATCATGGTGAAGTACCGCCAGTTGGAACTCGTGGTCAAGTATCTCGACAACAAACAATAAACGCATAACAATAAAAAACATATGATATGGACTTACAGAAACTCAAGCGTCTGAACCTCAGACAACCCAAGTACATTTTCCCCTTGGTCATCTTCCTGCCTCTATTAGGACTCATCTACTTCGGCATGCAGACCTTCAAGGGCAACGGCAAGACAGCCAAGAACGTAGTCACCGACTCCATCAACATGAGCCTCCCCGAAGCACGCAGCGAGGGCATGGACGACAAGATGACGGCCATGAACAAGCGCTTTGCCGAGGGCGGTGCCTTTACCGCCGTCGACGGTATTGGCGACGAGTACGAGCAGAAGGACACCACCGGTAGCGGCTACAACGACAAGGAGCGGCAGAACATCGATGCCGTCAACGCCGAGCGTCTCCGCCAGATGAAAGCCGAGCAGGACCTCCGCGAGCGCCAGCAGGCCAACATGAACCGCATCAACGGCTATGGCAGCAGCGGCTATGGTGGCAATGGCTATGGCAATCGCAGCTATGGCAGCGGACGCACCCAGCAGGATGACCTCAACGACTATGCCCGTGAGCTGGAGCGCATCCAGAACCGCAGCATGGACCGCCAGCGCCGCTACTATGCCGAGCAGGAGCAGCGCGACAAGGAGGATGAAGCCGAGGGAAGAAGGCAGCAACAGGCAATGATCGACGCGCTCACCGGCAACACGAAGAAGAAAGGCAAGAAGGAAGAGAAAACCGAGGTCGTCGAAAAAGTCAAGGAGGACAACAGCGAGAAGTTCAACACCGTGGCCAGTACCGAGAATGTCGATGAGCCCCTTATCAAGGCGATGATTGACAAGACCACCAAGGCACGCGAGGGCACAAGACTTCGCTTCAAGCTTCTCGACGACGTAACCGTGAAAGGCATCCGCCTGAAGAAAGGCTCCTACCTCTACGGCATTGTCACGGGCTTCGGACAGCAGCGTGTCATGGCCAACATCACCAGCATCCTTGTCGGCAACAAGTTCATCAAGGTCAACCTCAGTGTCTTCGACAACGACGGCATGGAGGGCTTCTATGTTCCCGAGTCCACGTTTCGCGAGATGGTGAAGGACGCAGGCTCCAATGTCGCCGCTCAGAACATCCAGTTCGACGTGAACGGCACCGGCGGCGTGTCCCCGGAGATCATTGCCCTGCAAGCCCTGCAGAACATGTACCAGTCTGCCAGCTCAGCCGTGTCGAAGAATATCAGAAAGAACAAAGCTAAAATCAAGTACAACACCATTGTATATCTTATAAACACACAGAACGAATGAAAAAGATTATCATCATGGCACTGATGGCCGTCGCCATCCTGCCAACCCATGCAGAGAACGCAGTTAATAGTGACTGCACCAAGAATGAGAAGAACGATACCGTCCGCATCCGTTACATCCACCGCCTCACGGATGACGATGCACGCATCTTCGAGAGCAACCTGCAGAAGACCGTCATCTATGTCAACGACCAGGTAACCACCCATCTTATCATGCCGGAGAACATCAAGCTCGTGGACATATCCACCGACAAGCTCATCGGCAACCAGTGCGCTGACAACATTGTCCGTCTGAAACCTAAGTCCACACTGATGGACAACGAGCTGGCAGGCACGGTGACGGTCATCGGCGAACGCCATATCGCTCAGTTCACCGTCTATTACACCAAAGCCCCCAAGCGTGCCCATTCCGTCTATACCATAGGACAGGAAGACATCCGCGACTACACCAACCCGGAGGTGAGAATGACGCAGGGCGACATGTCCCGTCTCTGCTGGTCCATATTCACGAGCCGCCGCAAATGCTTCCGTGTACACAGCAAGCAGTACGGCATCCGTGCGCAAGTGAACAACATCTACACTGTCGGCGACTACTTCTTCATCGACTTCTCGTTGCAGAACAAGAGCAACATCAAGTACGACATCGCCGAGATCCGCCTGAAGCTGATGGACAAGAAAGAGCTGAAGGCCACGAACTCACAGACCATTGAGCTTACACCGGTGTACATGGTCAACCATGCCGACCACTTCACCAAGGCCTACCGCAATGTCATCGTCCTCAAGAAGCTTACCTTCCCCGAAGAAAAGAAGCTCCGCCTTGAAATCACCGAGGACCAGATCAGCGGCCGTGTCAGCTACCTTGACATCAACTACCGTGATATCCTCAATGCCGACAGCTTCGCGCCGGAGTTGCTACTGAACCTGCATTAGGACATTATGTGGTTAGCCAAAAGCGCAAATTTCTTACCCAACAATGCTAGGATTATGTACGGCTATTGCCAGCGACATCTACGGCAAATGCCAGCGATATGCATGGCATTTGTCAGTGATGTCTGCGGCAACTGCCGTGCATCGGCATCCCGGTTGAATGGCACCGTTTCTCACTCCCAACTTCTAACTCAAATGACTGGACTTCCGGACTTCAGAACTTCCGGACTTCCAATAACTCCCAACTTCTAACTCAATCAAGATGGAAGAAACCCGTGAACAACAGCAGATGTACAGTATGTTCCGTTCGTGCATCTATCTGATACTGATAGTGGAGATTGTTTTGAACCTCCCCATTACCTCTGACAACCGCATGATAGGCTTTGTCCTTGAGCTTTTCCACCGCTTCAAGGTCTTCGACTCTGTGGCAACCTGCAAGGTCATGGAGCTGATATGCATCACTGTGACTTGTATCGGCACACGGGCACGGAAGAGCCTGAAATGGAACCTCAAGACAATGGTGCTCTATCCCGTTTTGGCAGGAGTGACCATGATTATCCTGTGTTTTATCTTCCATGGAATGCCTCTCAACGGCTCTTTTGCAGGCTATCCCCTCAACCGTTGTCTTTATGTCCTCTGTTCCGTCGCCGGCACGATGCTCATCCACCAGGGCTTCGATGCCATCGCCAAGTATCTGGGCATGAGGATTGGCGACGACAAATGGAACTTCGAGAATGAGTCGTTCGAGCAGAGCCGTAAAAAGGAGGAGAACGAGTACAGCGTCAATATCCCTATGGTGTACTACTACAAGAAGCGTCTGAACCACGGATGGATCAACATCATCAACCCTTTCCGCGCGACTATCGTCCTCGGTACGCCTGGCTCGGGTAAGTCCTTTGGCATTATCGACCCGTTCATCCGCCAGCACAGCGCCAAGGGCTTTGCCATGATGGTCTACGACTACAAGTTCCCGGCACTAGCACGCAACCTCTTTTACCAGTACTGCAAGAACCGAAAGCAGGGCACACTGCCCAAGAACTGCGGCTTCCGCATCGTCAACTTCACCGATGTGGAGTACAGCAACCGCGTGAACCCCATTCAGCGCAAGTACATCCCTGATCTTGCTGCTGCATCGGAGACAGCCGCCACACTCCTGTCATCCCTCAATAAGGGCGGTGGTGAGAAGAAAGGCGGTAGTGAGGCATTCTTCCAAAACTCTGCCGAAAATTTCCTCGCCGCCATCATCTACTTCTTCGTCAACTTCCACCCGACAGGCTACAAAGATGGCAAGAAACTCACCCGTTATGTCGAGTATGAGGGCAGCAAGCTGAAGCTCGTCATCCATAAATGGCGTGACTACAAGGCCGTGGATGAGCGAGGACATGTCATCCTTGATTTCACCGACCGTGACAGCAACAACGTCTCCACAGATGCCGACGGCATGTTCGTTGACCTCAACGGCTTCAGCTACCTTGACCGCAATCAGAAGGAAATTACCATCACACGAAGCTGGTATGAGGATGAGAATGGTAATGAGGTGGAGCCCGACACCATCACCGGTGAGTATTCAGACATGCCCCATGTGCTCAGTTTCCTCGGACGAAGCTACAGCGAGGTCTTTGCTATTCTGATGGATGACCCTAAAATCATGTCACTGATGGCACCGTTTCAGTCTGCCTACAAGAACAAGGCCAACGACCAGCTGGAAGGTATGGTGGGTACGCTCCGTGTCAATGCCGCCCGTCTTGTTTCCCCTGAGGCCTATTGGGTGTTCACCGGCGACGACTTCGACCTGAAGATTTCCGACAAGGACAATCCCAGCTATCTTGTCATCGCCAACGACCCTGAGAAGGAGCAGGTTATCGGCTCGCTCAACGCCCTTATCCTCAACCGTCTCGTCACGCGTATCAACAGCAAGGGCAACCTGCCCGTGAGCATCATCGTCGATGAGCTGCCTACGCTCTACTTCCATAAGATAGACCGTCTGATAGGAACGGCGCGAAGCAACAAGGTCGCCGTTACCCTCGGCTTTCAGGAGCTTCCGCAGTTGGAGGCCGACTACGGCAAGAACGGCATGCAGAAAATCATTACCACCTGCGGTAACATCTTCATGGGTGCTGCCCGTAATAAGGAAACCCTCGAATGGGCTCAGAACGATGTCTTCGGTAAGGCAAAACAGACATCAAAGTCCATCACCATCAATGACTCGAAGGTCAGCACCTCCATCAGTGAAAAGTTGGACAATCTCGTGCCTGCCGCCAAGATTGCCGACATGGCCACTGGCTGGCTTGCCGGACAGGCAGCTCGCGACTTCACACCTACGGAGAAAAGCTCATTCAACAACATCAACCTTGAGGAAAGCCCGGAGTTCAGGACGACGAAGTACTTTTGCAAAACCAACTTCAATATGGCTGAAATCAAGAAGGAAGAAGCTCAATACGTTGACCTCCCCAAGATATACGCTTTCAAGGATGCCCGTCAGAAGGAAGTCATGCTCAACCGTAACTTTGCCCGAGTGAATCGTGAGATTGACGAGATGATAAAGAGCCTGCTCAACTCGACGTAGCAATGCTTAATAAAAAAAGAATGCCGCCAATAGCATAATATGAGCGGCATGACATGTCTCTATATAGTTTGGTTATAGATCGAACTTATAGCCTACAGTGAATTGGAATACGGAGTGCTTTGTCGATTCGCCCTCTGCCTCAATAGCTTTGGTGACACTGAAGTTATAGCGAGCATCAAATTGGAAGTTTCGATATTCATACGAAAGACCCATCGGAATAGCGAAGTCTACACTCTTTACACTGGCATCAACACCTCCTGCCTGAAGAGCTTTTTCTAAATCGACCTCGGCAGAAGCACCAGAAGCAGAGACCTTGACCTTGCTATTGACCTTGAACCCCGGCTGAATACCAGCCTTCACAGCTAACCCTTTAGTTACGTACACATTCAGGAGTACAGGCACGTTAATGTAGTCCATTTTAATTGTACCGTCCATTTCATCGCTGTTGGCTTTAATTCCTTGCTGTGAATAGAGAGCTCCGAAAGAGAGAGATAACAATTCGGTAGCTTGGTATTCGAACTCTGCTCCACCGACAAAGCCGACGCGAGGATCGCTGCCGTCATTGTCTGTCATAGTAGCTACGTTGAGGCCCACTTTGGGTTGAATGTTAAATGACCCTTTTGCGTGTTGAGCAAAGGTTCCGACTGAAACTAACAGAAGGTAAGCAATAATGATAATCTTCTTCATAAATGGAAAAATATTGTTATGGTTTCATAATTACTTGCAAAGATACGAATAAAATCAAGAATTGCCTTCTAAATCTATAAAATTTTTCCCAAGTGTATCAATTCTGTTTGGAAAGTAGGGATAACCACAGAACCTGTAGGGATATTCCTTCGATAAAATTAAAAATTATCATTATACCATACATCAACAACGTATCTTATGAACAAAATCATTACGCTTATCATGTGTGTGGCATTCTCTGCCACGGTGTCAGGACAAACCGTTAAAGTAGAAGATCGTGTCAAAGCACTCGAAGGAGATGTCAAGACCTTGAAAGGTCAATTGGAAACGCAGAACGGCCAGATAGCTTCAATACAAGTTCGTCTTAATGAGTTGGCTGACCGAAATGCTGAATACAAGAAGGCATTGGACATCAAGCAGACGCTGAATACCACTGATGCCGACGGCTATCAATACAGTTTCGTGTCAGCAGTTGGTGACAAATCAAACGGGAAGTTAACTGTAACACTCAACCTGTTCAACCCTGGCGAAAGCAGGGAGAAGCAGATGCAACAAGCCCAAATTTCCGATTATGCCGGCAATGCTTATGAGAGCTACGAATACAAGTTTGGTAATATGGAGAATGTCAAACCGACCATAGATAGCAATACCAACATCAAACTCAAGTTTTTCTTTGCTGATGTTTCGACCGACACAAAGCGAATAGCATCACTGACAGTAAAGGCCTATTCATCAACATGGGGAAATAAGGATATGTCGTTCAACTTCCGCGACCTTCCAGTAGAATGGAAGTAAAATCACCATCTGAGTGTGCTATGGTCCATTTCTTCCGAAGGCTCTGTAATGGGTTGATTTTATTAAGAATACCGCGTAATCATCATTTAATTGATTGATAGGAACACGTACAATATTATTACAGTCAACTTTTGGACATTTAGATTGAATAGTCTTTTGCCCTAATTAAAAAATTAGCTATCTTTGCAATACTATTTACGCAACGATGGCAGATTTAGAAGCCCACCAAACTTAATCCACAAAAAAAAACAACAAAAAAGATGGAGTCAACATTTGAGATTATCAAACAACTCATAGAGTATTTATGTTCTGCTTTAGGTTTTTTCCTTTCTTTTGTAGGCTTGATTACAGTTGTAAAGAATGGCTCTGCTGTCTATTACAATTTTATCCATTTCCGAAAAGGTGGCAGAAGAATAACTTATCAATCTGGAGCATACTCTATTCATGAAGGAAGGTCAGGCAAAACCATTTATAAGTCATCAGATAATCAAAAAGATTTTGTGCTATATCGAGATATGGATAGATTAGAGAAGTCTGAGAGAATTCCTAAATTTTGGCATTGGAATAAGTTCAAATGGGCTGACGATATTAGACAACCACAATACCCTATAAGACTCCTTTTCAAGCAGAAGGACCTAAATATTAGATAAGGAAACTATATTCAAACCAATCGTTCGGTCTCACGGACAAATGCCAGACACGGCTATTTCTTTAATTAAAAAACATGACTGAAAGAAAGAATCTTATACACAAGAGCAAGCACCTGGCTTTCCTCCTCCGGCATGATACCGACTATGCTTTTGACGAGCATGGCTGGCGTGATGTGCTTGATTTGGTGCGAAACCATGGCTACACCAAGGCGGAACTGGAGGAGATTGTCGCCACTAATGACAAACAACGCTATGAGTTCAACGGTCATCATACCAAGATACGAGCTCGTCAGGGGCATTCCATTCATGTCGATGTTGAACTCAAGGAGTGCACGCCGCCGGATGTTCTATACCATGGTACTGCCACACGTTTCCTTGAATCCATCTATAGGGAAGGTATCAAAAGTGAAACGAGGCTCTATGTCCACCTTTCTCCAACAAAGGAGATAGCTGAAAAAGTAGGCTCGCGTCATGGTACGCCATATGTGCTTGGCATTGACTGCAAGTCGATGGTTGCAGATGGTATCAAGTTCTATCTGTCCAATAATGGTGTATGGCTGACGAAGTTTGTAGCCGCTAAGTATCTTATATCGCCTCTTTAATATGCCACTCTTGTCATTAAAGTGTAAATATTTTAAGCATTGCTGACAACAGTGGCACGATTTGTCATCAAAAGTACGACGGCACGTAACTTGCATATAAGGTTAGTGAAGTTCAGAAGTCGGACGAGGGCAACGAAAGGAGCCTGAGGACGATGGAAGACTTCAAGAGATAAATAAAGAATTAATTGATAATTAGGAGGTTTTGACTTATGTTGTATCCAGTTTTGAGAGACATGAACAATTGGCTTGACAATGATTTCGATGATATGTTGAACACGAGTTGGATGCCGCGCATGAATGTCACAGCACCTGCTATCAATGTCAAGGAAAACGATAAGGCTTACGAAGTTGAACTCGCTGCCCCTGGCACCACAAAGGATGACTTCAAGGTGAACGTCGACAAGGACGGTTGCCTGACCATCAAGTTGGAGCACAAGGACGAGAAGAAGGACGAGAACAAGAAGGAGCACTATCTGCGCCGCGAGTTCTCATACAGCAATTACGAGCAGGCTCTGACGCTGCCTGACGATGTGGAGAAGGACAAGATTGAGGCAAAAGTTGATAACGGTGTGCTTCATATCACCCTTCCTCGCACGGCCAAGGCTGAGAAAGAGACAAAGAAGATTGAAGTCGCTTAACCGGCTTCGTCCACTGCTCAGTGGAACTGGGACTGCCCTTCGGGTCAGTCCCTTTTTTCATTTCAACTCAGCTGTTCATGTGGATACATAAGAAATCTCCTAATTGGCCGGTATCACCAACGCTAATGCTGATGATGTCGGTTTTTTATTGCATGAAGAAAGCTTTTTTTTGAAATTTGCTTGCAATAGGCAGTCCTTGTGGCCTTTCATTGCAATCATAATATCGATTTTATACGGTCTCAAATATGCGCAAAAAGCAAATTTCTTGAGAGGTTCGTTATATTTTTAGTCTCCTTTAGCTTTAAATTCAAATCTTATTTGTAAATTTGTACCTTAATAAGAAAATAAAGGAATGGAGAAGAACCTGAATAGGATAAAAGCTGTTCTCGCGGACAAGCAGAGGACCAATCGCTGGTTGGCCGAGCAGCTTGGTCGCGACCAGGCAACTGTGTCAAAATGGTGCACAAATGCCTGCCAGCCACCGATTGAGACTTTTATGAAGATTGCTCAATTGTTAGATTGCAGCATCGACGACTTGGTACGCTTTGAGGAGGCTCCAATAGCATTAAAGGAGACTTCTTCTGAGAAAACTAAAAAGTGATTCATTAAGTCATATCCTAACAAAAGGTTATTTTTACAACGGAGTTAATACATGGAAGCGACAAAACAGCAGATAGCTAGCATTTTTAATGGACATCGAATACTCGAAGTTCCATTCTATCAACGTAGCTATGTGTGGCAGCAAGAGCAATGGGAAAGATTTCTTGAAGATATGGAATTCATCTCTCATTGTAAGCAAGACTATTTCCTTGGCTCTGTCATTCTTAAACAACAATTGACTGATATGGGAGAATCTAATGACCACCGAACTATCATTGATGGTCAGCAGCGTTTTACCACATTGGCGCTTTTTGCAAAATCTTTGTGTTTGAAGACAGATGACCTTGACACATTTAATCAGCATTTCACAGTCCGTAATAGAAAAGAAGGCAAGAAATCTTATGCTCTTCTCCACAGCATCAATGATCGCAAAGATTTTGAAAAAGTCTTGGCTTTAACGGAAGACAAGCCGTTGGAGGACACCCATAGCAATATCATCAAATGCTATAACTATTTTCATGAGAACATCAATGTTGACAAGCTTGACATTGATGCGCTCATGGCTCATGTGGTATTTATTGCCATTGAACTTCAGCAGCAGGATGATGAGCAAGCTATATTCGACACTATCAATTCCCTTGGTGTTCGATTGACTACAGCCGAACTACTGAAGAATTACTTCTTTACGGAAGCAACGCAAGAAGAATTTGAAGAATTGTGGATGCCGATCTTTGAGAAGAATCGGGAGGTTATAAGTTATTGGAATTCAACGGTAACAGCTGGAAGAACGACCAGAAGTAATATAGATGCTTTCTTTGCGGCATTCCTCAACATAAAGGTATATGACCCTAAACTGAAGGTGGATACAGAGCACAAAGTTCTGTACCGCCGCGCAGATGCACTATTTAGCAGCTATAAGAATCTGATAAGCACATACCATCTCGACAAGAAAAACTTGTTCTATGATGTCATGGACTATGCTGAGATTTACCATGACAATATCAACCCTCAGATAGATCACGTTGAGCTACCAGGTAAGCCTTGTATAGAAAGAATTAATTTCCTGATTACAGTACTGGACTGCTCTACGATGTTACCGTATGTTCTCTACGTGTTGAGTAATGTCAAAGACATCAAAGAGAAAAATCTCATTTTCGGCTATTTGGAGTCTTATATTGTAAGGCGAAATATTTGCAAGAGCGATAACAAGAGCTTTAGTGATTTGTTCTCTGCAAATCTCATTGGTAATCAAGTCTTGACCCTTGAGGGACTCAAGGACTATATTGAGAATAAAGGCATTGACAGAGCTTTGTCCATACCAAATGACGAAAAGGTAAGGGAGAGTCTTCATGAAATAGACCATCCTAACAAACGCGCTTTGGCAATATTATATCTCATGGAGACTAGATTACGAGCAGGAAAACCGCATGCGACCAAGTTGCTCTCATTCAATGAGTATTCATTAGAGCATCTCATGCCAAAGAAGTATGAGAAGAACTGGCCGTTGACTGAAGGGTATGATGAAGAAGAAAGAAAATTCATGATCAATACTCTAGGCAACATGGCTATGCTACCCCAGCGCCTTAACTCCAGCATAAGCAATGCCAATTGGAAAGTTAAGAAAGAAGGTAACAAAAAGCAGAGTGGACTGTCTTTCTATGCATCTGACTTGGTTACATTGAAAAACGTTATAAAGAAAAAAGAGTGGAATGAAGAGTCCATATATGAACGTGCTGAATGGTTAGCCGATATAGCAATCAAAATATGGCCATCGTATCTTCCTGGTGAAGACGAAGATGAAGCTTTTGTGTTTGAAGAATCTGACGATGAGCAGTCAGAGGTTCATGAACCAGGAGAAGTGGTAAAGTCTAAGAGAAACATGAACCACGACAACACAAAGTATTCATTGAATGGAAGTCCTTTTATGTCCAAATCGGAATTCGTGCCTACGCTTGTACGTACATACGTTGAGCGTCACCCAGAATTGACTTACGCGCAAATCAAGTCCCGGTTTCCCGACAGACTTTGTGCTTCCGGCTTCAAGTTCTTAGGATTTCTATGTACAGAAGAAGATTATAGTGGTTGGATAAACGCCCATAAAGAAAAGCGCTATCAACCGAACAAGCCAAATAGAAGACTGATGTCAGCAGATGGTGTCGCTTTCTTTGTCAATACTCAGTGGACCCAAGAGTCAATGAAAAAGATAGTGAAATTGGCGAAGGAAGAAGGCATGAATGTGGAAACAAAAAACAAATTATAAAGGGTGGAATGTATTGATCGTAAACATATCCACTAAATTACTTTTTTATACAAAGTGAGAATTTAAATGAGTTATATAGAACAGAATTCAAAGGCAAATATAGACTGGGAAGGCGTTTCGTGGGTAGACAAGCAATTTGCCTATCCTAAACGTCTTATAAGATTAGGCACATCTTTCAGTGGTATAGGTGCAATAGAATATGCTCTAAAACGCCTTCATCTAAATTATAAGATACAGTTTGCAGGGGACATCGATTCAAATTGCAAAAAGTCATATTTTGCAAATTACAAAATCGATGAGTCTCAATGGCATACCGATATACATGACTTCTCGGCTAAACCGTTTAGGAACGAAGTTGATCTGTTTGTCGGAGGAGCCCCTTGCCAGGCTTTTTCAATAGTAGGCGAACAACGTGGGTTTGAGGACACAAGAGGTACTCTGTTTAGAGAATTCGCCAGGGTTGTCAAGGAATGTCAGCCTAAAGTGTTTATTTTCGAGAATGTTCAGGGTCTTTTTAAGCATGACAATGGACGAACATGGCAAGTCATTCACGAGACTTTTAAGAACTACTGTGGATATGATGTTCATTATCAACTTTTGAATGCTCGTGACTATGGGATTCCCCAAACACGTGAGCGCCTATACTGTATCGGCTTCAGAAAGAAGACTTCATTTCTATATCCTGCACCAATCCCCTTGAAGTATCGGATGTATGACTTCTTGGAAGATTATAAAGATAGCGACTATTATGTTAAGGATATTGATAAAAAGATATTATCTCCAAGCAAAAGCCACATTCAAAAACTCATAGAAGGGACTGAAACGGAGCGTTTTAATGATTTTATCTTCCCAGTAAACGATGTGGATGATAAATATTACCTGTCAGAGAAAGTCGCAAAATATGTCCTCGCAGGTGGTACTAAGAATTTTAAAACATCAACAGAGACGGATCTCGACATCGCTAGGCCTCTTTTGCAAACCATGCACAAGATGCACAGGGCTGGAGTGGACAATTACGTAACATACAACAAATCCAAAGGGATAAATGGTATTCGTAAGTTAACACCACGTGAATGTTTCCGACTTATGGGTTTTAAGGATGACTTCAAACAAGTTGTATCAAACACGTCCGCTTACATGGAAGCCGGTAATAGCATAGTGGTTGATGTCTTAATTGCCCTGTTAAAGCAACTTGATATAACAAAATATGGAGTAGAAGAATGATTAATAAGTACGCCAACATACAGAATTCAGAAGAGAATATAGACCATACAGGAAGAGATTGGAGAACATTGAAATTCTCTCATCCTGAGAGGGTCATACGCCTTGGTACCTCTTTTAGTGGAATCGGGGCTATTGAACATGCTTTTCATAGATTGGGTCTTAATTGCCAAATACAATTTGCGGGTGACATTGATCCCAATTGTAAGAAGGCTTACTTTTCCAACTACCCTATTAAAGAAGAGCAGTGGCATACAGACGTACACAACTTTGATGCCACTCCTTATAAAGGGCAGGTTGATATATTAGTAGGTGGCGCGCCGTGCCAGGCTTTCTCGCTCAGAGGAAAACACGGTGGATTTGAAGATACGCGCGGAACCCTCTTTAGAGAGTTTGCTCGTTTGATCATTGAGTGCCAGCCTAAATTGTTCATATTTGAAAATGTTAAAGGCATGCTAAGTCACGATAAAGGAAGAACTTGGAAGGTAATTAAAAATACCTTCGAAAAGGACTGTGGCTATGATGTCTATTATCAAGTACTGAATGCGAAGGACTATGGAATTCCACAGAGCAGAGAACGATTGTTTTGTATCGGCTTCAAAAAGGAAACGGATTTTAAATACCCGGCTCCTATTCCATTAGAAAAAAAAGTATACGATTTTTTGGAAAATAAGTTCGATAAGAAATATCTCCTTAAAGAGAAAGGTGCGTTCTTTGTAACTAGAAGCATAAATACGCTGAAAAGTTACACACAGGTTAATGGTGAAATAGCACTTTGTCAAAAAAGAAATCAACAGTTTAATTGGCATGGGGACTTTGTCTTTCATCCCAAGTTGAAAAGCGATACATCTACACCTGATACCGATGCAACGCTATTTGCTGTGAGCAACTATGAGGAAGATTATTACGCAAGTATAACACCTGAAAGGTATGCAATCATCCCCACAGCCGACGGAATGGAACAAATGAGCGTAGTAAGTTCAGACAACATAGACAATCGTTATGGACGTTTTCGTAAGCTTACACCAAGGGAGTGCTTACGGCTCATGGGGTTTGATGACAGTTTCAAAATTTCATGTTCCGATACTGAAACATACAAACAGTCCGGTAATAGTATCGTTGTGAATGTGCTGATGTCCATTCTTAAGCAAATAGATATAACCAAATATGGAATCACGTTATGAAAATAGACAAATTAGAATATAAGAGACTGAGTGTCTATGACATTTCAGTGACTGTACCAGATTCCTTTGTCTCCGCGGAAAACAAGACAGGAAAGGGACATGGAGAAGCCAAGTTCTATATGGGTTCGAAAACTCATATGCGTGAGTTTTACGCAGATGACCCCAGCTCTTCAAAATTTAAGGTGAGATGTGTTATCCTCAAGAAAGATCTTCTTGAATACATGTCAAACATAAAACATGAGTATTACCACCCCTCCATACAATATAGAGGAATCAATGGTAAAAGTATGGCTTCGCTTTGGAAAAAGCGATACAGTACGGTCAATGCCCTTCCAGAAGCACTTTTCTTCGATATAAAAGACCAAGCCCAAATTAAAGGTCCAAGAGGATATGTTAAGTCTTGTAAGCGAAAGGAGGAAGGGTATGAACTGTTGAGGGATATTTCTCTTCCATTTGTCTCATATGTATCCGTCATGAAGTTAGAGAATAAGCAGAATGGTGAAAGACTTTTTTACTGGAAACTATTTGCGGACTACTCTCAGATGGCGGAAATGCAATATGCAGCAAAAAACTATGGGAAGCGAAAGAACCTTGTAACAAGAAGAAAAGGACAGACAAAATATAGACAAGGATTATTGGATCTGTATAGTTGCTGTCCTTTCACGAAGATTGATGATGAGAAGCTTTTAATAGCAAGCCACATCAAGCCATGGGCTATTTGTAATGTTAAAGAGAAAAATGATGTGAACAACGGCTTTATCCTATCGCCGCTGTACGACAAGCTGTTTGACAAAGGATTCATTACATTCGACAATGACGGCAGTTTGGAAATATCAGATTGGCTGTCTGAAGAGAATGTAAATAGAATAGATTTCAGCAAATATGAGCCCGCTCGACTTCAGCTGACACCTGAAAGAATTAAATATTTAGAATTTCACCGACAATTTGTCTTCAAGAGATAATAATTATGGCTGATCCTATATGTAGGTGGCGTAACACCACTGTGAAACAAGTATGTGAGTTTTCTGAGATTTTACCGCATAAAACTATGCCGAAAGAAGAAGCTCGCGACCTAATCGAAAAGAATTGGAACCAATGGGATGGTAGTAGCAATTTCTTTCGCACTCCCTACCAATTGGCTGCACAACTCGGTATGTATTACGAGGATGACAAATTTCTGTATCCTCGTTTCGACCATGTCGTATCATTACAAGAAGCAGAGCATTATATAAGGGAATGGCTTAAACTGTATTATGTTCCAAACCCATATACGCCAAGCATTAAGTTTTCACAATCACCAATAGTACTTTATTCAGCATTACTAGAAGAGTTGAAGGATAAGCCAGAAGGCATAGACTTAAGCGATTTCTTTAAGCGCAGACTTGGTATAGAACTTGGAAACTCTGACATATTGGCTAATTTGCTTGCAAGATTTTCTAGCTTCCAAATAGAAAATGGAACTATAAAGAATATTGGAGAAAGCAATTATGATGTGCCAGTGGCAACAAGCAACAAATGCAATGACAAAAAAGCGTTTTTTGATACGTTTAACCGTATAATACCTTTTACTCAAAATAACGCACCCGATGAATTGAATGGAAAGAACAAGTCTCTTCAAGTCATCTATTATGGAGCCCCAGGTACCGGTAAGTCTCACACAATCAATGTGGAGACAAAAGGAAAGAATGTTATCCGTACCACGTTCCATCCTGACAGCGACTACTCAACGTTCGTAGGTGCGTATAAGCCGACAACAAAGGAAAGCTATGTAAGAGACAGTACCGGCCGTATCGTGGTAGAGGATGGCAAAAAGGTGACCGAAGACCGTATCGTTTACGAGTTTGTCGAGCAGGCTTTTCTCCAAGCCTACATCAATGCCTGGAAGTTATACGCGGAGGCATCTGATGGCGCACACCCGGAAGAGCAATATCTCGTGATAGAAGAAATCAACCGTGGAAATTGTGCCCAAATCTTCGGAGATCTTTTCCAATTGCTTGACCGCAAAGACAACGGCTTTTCTGAGTACCCCATCACAGCAGACAAGGATATGCAGAAACACTTGGCAAAAGCGTTCGCAGGAATGGACATCCCCAATGCCGCTGCTATTGACGATATGTATGATGAGCCTGGCATGTCCGAGAGAATAAAAAATGGTGAGGTGCTCCTTTTCCCGAGCAACCTCTACATTTGGGCTACCATGAATACCAGCGACCAAAGTCTGTTCCCCATTGACTCAGCCTTCAAGCGTCGTTGGGAATGGAAATATATGCCTATCCATAACGCTGAGAAGAACTGGCGGATTGCCGTCAATGGCTCAGAATACGACTGGTGGCAGTTCTTGGAAAAGGTGAACGACTATATTGGCAGTACTACCAATTCGGAGGATAAGAAACTGGGCTACTTCTTCTGCAAGCCCAAAGATGGGATTATCACAGCAGACACCTTTGTTGGCAAGGTAATCTTCTATCTTTGGAATGATGTGTTCAAGGATTATGGACTTGACGGAGATTTATTCAAAGGTGCAGATGGCAGTGCCCTCACATTTGACAAGTTCTATGTCGCTGATGCTAAAGCCATCAGGGAAGACAACGTTAATCAGTTCCTTACCAATTTAGGACTGCAACCCGTTGATTCATCCTCAGCACCTGAGGAATCTGAGGATATTAGCAATGAGAGTCAATCACTCAAAGACAAGTATCTGAATTTCTGGTTGGGATTTAACGATTCCTATGAGCAGTCAGGTGAGTTTAAAGATGCATTTACCAATCCGAAGGGACTCGCCCAAACATGGCTGAACATTGGTGGCTTAAACAGAAGTTACTATATCGCATTGGTCGTATCGGGCAAGAACAAAGTTGCCAATGTACAACTCTATTTTAGTAAAGGCGAGCCAGTGTTTGATAAATATAAAGAGCACTTTGATGAAATCAAAGAGCGATTTGAGCAAGACAACACTACCAGTGTTACTCTCCATGAAGCTCAAAAAAACAAATACATTCAGGCCTCAATCCCATTCGATATGGAACATGAAGACTGGAACACAGCATACAATTGGTTTCATGAGAAAGCCGTTCTTTTTAAAGAACTGTGTGACGAGATAGATCCTAAAGAATGAGAATACTCATAGAAGAGCACCAATATGAAGCTGCGGCCGTGAAAGATGTTCTCGAAGGTGTTGACGCTTTGGAGAATGTCAACGGCCTTGTCAGCTTGAACTATGTCGGGTATTTCTACAATACCCGACTACAGGATTGTGTGTTCATCTTGCCAAAGGTCCTGCTCGAAGACAAAGATCACCAAGAGCTGGTGTTCGGCAGGTACAAGCCGGAGGACATCATCAATATTGATGCTCACAATCCGTTGACCCAACAAGAGAGGGATTTCATCTATGAGTTCTCTGTCTGGATTTACCGTGCTATCAGTGTCTTCAGAAATGACAAGGACACTGACAGCAGCATCGTCTATCATAAGAAAATCATAGAGGCAGGAAGAGGACACCGGAAACTGACCAATACGTTCTTGGACATTCTGTTGGCGCTGATCCAGTTCAACAAGGATAATCAGAACTTCTTTTTCTTCGTACTGCGCAATCTTCATTCGGGTTTCAACAAGATCAACTGGAACAAGACCATTGCGCATACCCAAGCGGTGGTGCAAGACAACACGGCTGTTTATATCAATCCCGTGAACAAGCACCGGCAGATAAATTTCGATGAAGAGCTGCTCGTCATCTTCTTCTCCATCCTCAATTACATAGGCGACCATTATGGATTTGCCAAGAATATCAACGTCAACTTCACGTTGATTACCGGCAAGCAGTTTGAGAATTACCTCAAAGGTTATGGCAAGACACGCCTGCTCCAAATCAAATACAAGTATTTCTCGGACAAGGCACTCGAACTATGGAACCTCTGCTTTGCTTTCTTTGACAGCGTCAGGCAGGTACTCACCAATGCCCAGCAGAAGGAATATCTGCTGGTGAAGAACTTCAATATAGTCTTCGAGGCTATCATCGACAACCTCGTAGGAGACCCAAGAAGTGAGATACCAGCTGGATTGAAAGACCAAGATGACGGCAAGCGTATCGACCACCTCTATACTTACCAAAGTCTGACGACCCGTGGTGAGGATAAGCCTGTGTATTATATAGGTGATTCCAAATATTACAAGCGTGGCAACGAGGTGGGAAGAAACTCTGTCTATAAGCAGTTCACTTATGCCCGGAACGTCATCCAGTGGAACCTTGACCTTTTCTTGGACGAGAACAGCAACGATGAGGACTGGAAAGCAGACAAAAAGAAGTTCGGAGCCTCGATTGGAAAGCTCCGAGACGAACAGACCGAGGGCTATAACATCATCCCCAACTTCTTCATCAGCGCCACGCTTGACAATGACCTCAGCTATAAGGATGACATTCGGCTGACGGAAAAGAACAACAAGTGTTTTTCCTCCAGCCAGTTCAAGAATCGTTTGTTCGACCGCGACACTTTATTGGTATGCCACTACGATGTGAACTTCCTCTATGTCGTCGCGCTCTATGCCCGCAACAATCATTTGCAGAAAGCCGCATGGAAGGAAAAGGTCAGACGAATGTTCCGAGACCAGATACAGAAGATGTTGGAAGAGCAATACGACTTCTATGCCATTACAGCCAAGGAGGGTGTGAGTGCCGTGTCATATATAGAAGAGCACTTCCAGCAGCTGCTTGGTAAGATCTTCACGCCTTACCCGGACCGTGGTATGCAGAAGTATTATTCTGTAGCTTTGGACAACAACCCCGAATATGCGGAGGAAAACGCTTCCCTGCTGGCGCAACTGGAAAATTCGTTTTATGTGGCTAAGTGTGTGGATGCCAATGGCGACACGCAGATGGATAAAGACCCAAAGACTTTGCTCCCCGAAGTTGAGCCTATGGCCGTCTATGCCAATCCGGGTAACTTCCTGACTTATCACTATCTTGAGAAGTATGCTGACAAGCAAATCCTAATTGGCTGTTACCACAATAAGGCACATCTTGACTGGATCCTTGGAAAGAATGACAGAGGCACACTCATCTATAATATCCGCCTTGGCAAGAACCGGCAGGGAGGTCAAAGTGAGTTGAGTATGAACAAACGAACCGTGAGCTTTGTCGTTCTCTATGAGTATGGCAAGGAAAGCGAGAACAGATACCGCGTTTTCCGTGTTCACCACCATGCTGTGATGACCAAGGAGCGTATTCTAAGGGCTTGGTACCCGAGTACGCCCCATAGCGACAAGTATTTCTGCTACGTCTTTGACGAGGAAGTGTCTTTAGGCAAATTGGAGTTGAACAAACTCATTTCCGAGGAGCGTATTAGCCAAATGGGTAATTTTGTAGATGGAGCACCTATCTTCAAGACTGGAGAAGAGATGTTGAAATACAGAAAATAACCATGACCGACCCTTTAACCACCATACAGCGACACAAAAACATGGCTGCTATCCGTTCAAAGGACACGAAGCCAGAGGTGCTTGTGCGTAAATACTTGTGGAAAGAAGGTTTCCGGTACCGCTTGAACAATCCACGTCTTCCAGGCCATCCTGACCTTGTACTTCGTAAGTACCGCACCTGTATCTTTGTCAACGGATGCTTTTGGCATGGGCATGATGGATGCAAGTATTTTCGGATGCCGAAGACGAATACAGACTTTTGGGAGAAGAAAATCCAAAGGAATAAGGAGCGTGATAAAGAAGAACAGAAGAAGCTGGCCGCAATGGGTTGGCATGTCATCGTTGTTTGGGAGTGTGAGCTAAAGCCAAACAAGAGAGACAAAACGCTTGCCTCTCTTGCCTTTACGCTAAACCACATCTATCTTCAAGACCGCTCTATAAAATACGAGTTGCCTGAAGAAGAAAGTGAATTGCCAATGGCAGCTGAGGAACTGCACGATAATGATTGAAGGTTACATATGTTATCATCTTGACTATGAGCAGAAACAGACATGGACATAATAAGAAGAAGGAGAAACCTCTCACGCATGAGGAGGAGCTTTATCGAGTTGCTAGAGAACTTGCTGCAGACGCTGGTATCTCCTTTTCGGAGGCTCTCGGCTTTGTCTTGGGAGTCAAGAACCCAACATATGGTTGGGAGAATGAGATCTCACAAGAGGAATTCCAAGCTCTTCTCAACCAAGACGAAAGAGATGATCATAATACAGAAATAGATTCTGATCTACCTTTCTGAAACAATTGGTTGGATGTCAAGAAAAGCATCTTCGTAAAGTCATAATTAATCCAAGGCCATGTGCCATCAAAATATAATAATATGTTCGGTCAGTATTTTTTCATTTTCTTGTTCGTAGTCTTATTTGTATACTTCCTTGGGTCAAGCTTGAAGGGTGGAGGAACTGCAGGTGGCTGTGCCTTGATAGTTATCTTGGTCTTTATCATTGCTTTTGTCAAGGCATGCCGTGATGAGCAACAAGAAGAAAAAGAGCGTGTGGAATGGAACAAGAAGTTCCAAGAAAGGTTAAACCATCATGGCGATGCCGTGCAACGTGTGGAAGATATATTGAGTAAGTCTGAAGAGAGCAGGATGAAGGATAGTGAGGATTCGCTAAGATGTGTGAAGAAAATAGATTCTATTAGCCATGCTCTTGGCATCTACAGCCATATGGATAAGAATCTTAGAACTACGCTTCTTAATGCTTATAAACGTGCTCTCGAAACCTACGTAGACCGCCAAAAGGCAAGAGAGAAATTACAAAAAAGACAAAAAGGTGAGCAGGCTGTGGATAAGGAATGAATCAGAAGTTTCCAAACTTACGAAGTTAACTTACAATTTTTTGTCGGTCGAGACTGATACTTTCAATTCTTATTAGGCGTTTAATTTATTATAATTGAGTTGATTTACAAGAATAAATTTGTAACTTTGGCACATTAAATTTTGGAGTCCCTCGTTTACATCCAAAAAGAAGAAGAGATTGGAACTTCTCTATGGTGTGGCTCGATGGGGTGGAAATAATAAAAGTGTTGATATATGTCAGAGAATAGTGATAAATATAAAGATCTCTTCGATTCGTATAAAGTTTTTCGTAGACAGAAAGGACTTAAAGAATCAGATGAGTTATATAAGTGGAAGAAAGTAACGGAATGTCAAGGTCTTACTCTTGTAGAAAGGGCAGTCCTTATAGGTTCCTCCAACCTTGTCTATACCCCTGTAGTAGCAAAGAAACTCAAGGATGCTAGCAAGATGCATCTCCTCGAATTTGAGAATGCACTAAAATGTCTAACGACGGCAGAGAATAGCGATGAACCCTATAGGGATTTGGACAAGAGAATTTGGAATTTCCATGAAACCTTTAAAGAAATTGACACCCCTAACTCTATAGACGAAAGAACGTCTGCGGCTATACTTACATGTTATGATTTTCAAAATTATGCATTCTACCAGAATTCGTTCTATGTAAAGTTCTGTAACTACTTGGGCGTAGCCCCTCATGAAGCATGGCATTGCTATTCCCATTATTTAGAATTGCTCAATCCTCTTGTGTCAATTATTGAGAATGATAGCGAAATCCACCAACTACTCGATAGAGATATAGCTGGCTATGTACATAGTGACAGAATGATTGCGCAAGACATTTTGTGGTGGAAATGGCCAACAATGAGAAATAAGAAAAACGAAGTACCGTCAGATATGAATGACTACGTAAAATTCAAGCATTTACTCGAGTATTTTGTTGCACATCTTAACTACGTTGATAGTGCTAATACGAAGGCTAAAGGCTATAATGAATACATTAAACCTTATGTAGATGCCAATACTTTTGTCAAATCTGGCCAGGGATATAATGAAGGTAGCATCCAGAAGCAAGTAAAACCATGGTCTGTTTATGCAGAAGGAGAGCTATGTATCAATGTATATGCACCTAATATCCGAAGCAAAGGTACTTATATCAATTGGAAGGGCACTGGTGTCAACGTCAATGCTGATTGGGATAATGGCGGCATAACAGGTCTTAAGCTAGTATATTATTCAGAAGATGAAGATGAACAATCTTGGCAAGACTTAAATTGTTCATTCACTAATGAAGCATTAGGTCTCTTTGATAGTAAGGAGCCCAATGACGTATTGAAAACATTTTTCGACAATTATAAGCTTGTATTTATGGAAGATCAATATAAATTCTCAAGAAATGGTTTTGAATGGAGTAAACTGCTAAAGAAGAGGAAGAATGTCATCTTGCAGGGAGCTCCAGGAACAGGCAAAACTTATTCTACAGCTGAAGTAGCTCTCCTCACTTTGGGCAAGAATTGCGACTACAGCAATCATGAAAAGGTGATGGAAACCTACCACGAAGCAAGAAAAAATGAGGAAATTTTCTTCACAACATTTCACCAGTCGATGGATTATGAAAATTTCGTTGAAGGTTTGAAGCCGATAGTGCAGAAAAACGATAATGGTAAAGTTATTGGTGTTACTTATGACATAGTACCTGGAATTTTCAAATTGGCATGTGAAGCGGCTAAAAACAAACCGGTAGTGCTCATAATTGACGAAATCAACAGAGGTAATGTCTCAAAGATTTTTGGAGAACTAATCACTTTGCTGGAGGCAGATAAAAGGCAAGACCAAAATCCAGCTAACCATTCCCTTGATGTCACTCTTCCATACTCACATGAAAATTTCTCAGTACCTGGGAACTTGTATATCTTAGGGACGATGAATACCACAGATAGGAGCATAGGAACACTCGATTATGCCCTCCGTCGTCGCTTTTCTTTCGTAACATTAACGGCGGATGTTAAGATCATTGATGCATATTACAATGGTAAAGGCGACCAAGTGACCGGTCAAAAGGCCAAAGAGTATTTTGAAAATGTTGAGAAATTCATTCAGGAAAACAAGTTGGGAGAGGTTGATATTAGTGACTTAATGGTTGGACATAGCTATTTCTTGGCTGATAATATTGCCGACCTTGACCAAAGAATGAAATATGACGTGGTTCCACTTCTTCAAGAATACTACAAAGATGGCCTGTTGAAAAAGCCTTATGATGGGCAAGCTTGATATGAATTTAAACAAAGTTATTGTACTAGAAGAGCACCAATTCTTTCAATCGGAAAGAAAAGAGGCTTTCGAGAATAAGTGGCTTGTCGGTTGGGAATATCCTGACAATGCTCAATGGGGGTATTATACGAACTTCCATATAGGAGCGGAATGGCTGGACAAAGACACGCCTATTATTGTAGTGCCAAAGATGGAGAGTATAGATTTTTTGAAAATGTTTCTTCATTGCATGTTTGCTGATGATACTGATTCTTTTTCTGAAATTTATAATATAGATTACAAGGGAAGACCTATTAAGTCCCAAGTTCTGACTTCTGTCCTCAGCCAACTAATAGTCGTAAGATTCGTCCAGATAATACGCAAGATTACAAGGAAAGGCCTCCTCAAACAATATGTTAGCAGAAGTGAGAACTTGAGCAATGTAAGGGGGAAAATCAACATGACGGTCAACGACAGAGTTAATGTTAGGCAAGCGAGATTTAATAAGGTTTATTGCCAGTACAATGAATTTACTGTAGATAATCCTGCAAATAGTTTACTCAAACGTGCGCTTTTGTTTTGTAAGATGATGCTGCAGACCATTGTGAATATCAAGAATGACTCATACCTTTTAGCAATGGCGGAAGTCAATCGTTTGCTAACATCATTCAATAATGTCAGCGATACCGCAAATCTATCAGCAACTGTTAAGACTAACAAGTTGTATAAAGAATATGAAGAGGCTTTGACGTTGGCAAAAAAGATCCTGAGGCATTATGACAATAGCATTTCCAATGTTTCCGAAAGGTATGAGGAGGTACCACCTTTTTGGATAGATATGTCATTACTTTATGAGCATTATGTGTTGAGCTTGTTAAAAGAGGCATACGGCAAGCACATTTTATACCAGAAAGAGGGAGAACATAAGGTAAGACCGGACTTTTTGTATTGTGATAACGAAGAGTGTTATATACTTGACACAAAATATATGCCTTACTTAGGTAAACCAGGCGAACAAATCTCAGTTGATGTGGCTCGCCAACTATCCGGTTATTCTCGTGATAACAAAATAAGGAAAATATTAGGCATATCAAATGATAATTCCTTGCATAGAAGTGTCCCATGTGTCGTTATTTACCCTTTCCTTAGCAATCAAATCGAAAACAACAGTTTTGTGGGTAAGCGGATAAAAGATATCATTGTCGAGGAACCCTATTATTATGACTTCTATAAAATTGGTGTGCCTGTTCCCTCATTAAATCAAAGTTAAACAAGATAACGGTACAAGTTTTCTCCAATAGGTACGCAGCCATCTACCAGAGCATTCACGGGCGAAAAAATGGAGATAGGACCAAATAATCATTAGGTGTACTTGATGCCAATTATCTAAATGCTTGATTTGCAGAAATATCTAACAATGAGCACTATAAGTAAAAGACAGCAGAAACATGAAGCACACATGCTCACCTATGCATTAGGGAGAGATGGAAAATTGATTAATGTAGACCATGTGCCATCTGGTCAAGCATGTGGTTGCGTTTGCCCAGCTTGTAAAGAACCTTTGGTCGCAAAAAATAAGGGACAAGTTCGAATCCATCATTTTGCCCATCAATCTGGTGCGGATTGTAATTTAGCATACGAAACAATGCTGCATCTTCTTGCAAAAGAGAAAATTCAAAATGCATTTCTCAGTTCCAACTCATTTAAGCTCTCATTTCAATATAGATCATATTGCCCTAAGGAGCGTCAATGCCATTATGTGCGATATGACCAATGCTATACAGACAAAAGAAAAGAATTCGATTTGAGACGATATTACGAGTGTTGTGAGCAGGAAGTAGCCTATGACAACATCAGAAGAAGGTCTGACCTAAAATTGTTCTCTTCCACTCACCCGGAAAGAGAACCTGTGTATATTGAGTTCTGTGTAACTCATGCCAGTGAACAAACCAAATTGCATAGTGGAAATAGAATAATCGAATGTGTCATTGAGTCAGAAGAGGACATTGATGCTATTTGCGAAAGTGGGTTTGTTGAGGAAGAACCTCTACTTGAGATTAATGACTGGGCTCCAATAAAACTTTCTAAAGTTCAACTGTATGGTTTCAAAAATTGCGATTACGAAAACAACAATCAGAGTCGTGATATAGAATTCTCACGTTATGTGCTATATAGGTCTGGGAAGCCGAGATGCTATCAGGATGGCTGCAAATGCAAGGAACTGAGAAAGTCCAGTCCATATTCTCTTTATGAGGCTGCTTTTCACACGCCTGTAGCCTTTGGCATTTATGAATATGCAAAATATCTCGGGTGGGATAAATACCATATTCCCAACTGCATGTTATGCAAGAATTACGTGGATAGCTATAGTGGTATGGGAAAGTTGTGTCGCCTCTACAAGATTCTACAAATACCAAGGGATGAGGTTTTTGATACGGCAAGGGCAAAGAGTTGCCCGAATTTTGAATTTAATCAAAAGGAAAGGGACCAACTGATGAAAGGAGGCTGCAATGCGTCATACGAAGAATTATTATAAGTTAGTATTGGACGTTATTATCCCCTTGTAAGAAACTTGTACGCCCTAAGGTACTTGTTGAGCCGAGGTAGGTCTTTCTCAGTCACTTCTCCAAGACGACGGATGTCCATGTTGTCCTAAAGATCGTGGATCTTCACTTGCTTGGAGATGGGATTGAGGCTAGCACGGCGGACAAACTCCTCATGGCTCTCATCTTCCCTGCGGGTTACGCCAAGCACTGCATCGACAATATTACTTGGGAAGCCTTGCTCAAGTAAGTAGTCTGGGGTGATGGACGCGTCCTCAATGGTGTCATGAAGTAACGCTACAATCTTCTCTTCCTCTGTTGCACAACGCTCCGCCACACGGATTGGATGTAAGATATATACTGCACCCGCTTTGTCTACCTGCCCCTTATGTACCTTGATTGCAATCTCCAAGGCGCGTTCTAACAGTTCGTGCTTCATAATACCAATCCTTTTAAGCCACTCCCAACAATTCCACTTCGAAGATGAGTGTCGAGCCACCGGGAATGCCGGGCTGAAACCACTTGCCATAGCCCATCTCGGCTGGGATGTAGAGTTTACATTGGTCGCCGACGTGCATATGTTGCATGGCGATAATCCAGCCGTCGATGAGGTCACTCAGGCGCATGGCAATGGGAGTCACGCCACGACTACTGTCGAATTTCTTGCCGTTAATAGTCCAACCAGTATAGTGGACGGTCACGATGCTGCGCTTCCCAGGCTGTGCACTGGTAGGATCGCCTTGCTTCAATACCTTATAATATATGCCACGGGGAAGGGCTTTGACTCCTTCCTTCTTGGCTTTCTCTTCCAACCACTTGCGGTTGGCCTCGATGTATTCTTGTTTTGCCATAGTGTTCAAACTTAGACTACAAATTTAGGCAAAATATTCTGAACAGCGTTGCTAATAGACGAAAAATAACATCTTGTCGTTCATCTTCTCCATTTGCTCTGCTGGCTTTGCTCGTCATCCACATCGTTAACATTCATGCCGTTGCCGACCTCATACTCGCGGTTGGCATCCTTGGCGCCAGCATGACTATCCGGCACTCTGCTTGCAGGTTTGTTTCCAGCAGAAGCTGATTGGTGTGGTTGATCCGCTCTTGAGAAATGAGAAGTTGCTCGCTTAACAATGCCCCTTGACTCCAAGTAGTTATCGCGGAGTTGACGGACGACCGACTCACGCAGATTGATGGTTTCGCCATTCCACGATACAGTACCTCGGTGAATACGGGTACCAAACTGCCGATACAGGATGCGATTGATGTCGGCAGTTGTGAGTTTCTGGTTGTCTGCAAGTAATTCATCGATGGTACTCTCTATTCTGGCAAAGCGGGTGGATGCATCCTCGAACTGGAGCAGTTCCTTGATACTAAGAAACTCGCCACCTTTGAATACAGTCTTATTCTTATGGTCAACGACGATGTAACCATAAGGTGTGTCTTTCTTGCCGACAAATACCAAGCTGATACCAAACTTCTTTTTCATCACAGCTGCCAACTCCTCCTTGTTGGCGGACAGGTTGCGATACTTTTGTAGGATGGCACGCAGCTGCCGTCGGCGTTTGTCGTCGGGCCGGTTATCCTTCAGAGCATGCCGCATGATGAGCTGCACCTGCATCGTTCCCTGTTCCTCACCATTTTTGTAGATGTGGACGAGTGGTTTTTCGTCATCGTCTTTGCACTCATACCCCAGGCTCTCCATGATGGCATAGAACTGTGCTTTGGAAGTGTAGCGATACGACAGGGATTCTTTCGCTATGTCGTTGACCTCCGGCCCCTGTTTGTTGCCAGTATACTCCTCCATAATTTTCTGCGTAATCTTCCTTGACCGTCGTCTCTCTTGGTCATGTTCTATTTTATGACCATCCGGGGCGACGCGCGATGTGATGATATGGATGTGGTTATTGTCCGTGTCGTGGTGGGCATAGACCAATAGAGGCTGTCCCTCCTCAGCATATCCCATCTCTTTCAGATAGTGGTGAGCGATGTCAAGAAGTTGCTCATGAGAGTATTCGTTTCCCTTGCAGCTGACAGCTACATGGAACTGGGCTTTCTGAATGCGCGAGTTCCGTGCGGAGTACTTCATAAAAAACTGCCGGAGTTTATCAGCCGTATAACTCTTTGGGCGGAAGCCTACGATGTTGGCTGCTTCCAAAAGCGTTGCCTGACCGTTCTCTACTTTCTTCTCGTTATAGGCGATGGCATGAAAGTTTGCCGAGGATGGAAGGATGGTGATAATCATAGATGGTCTTCGATATGGTCGTGAATTTTATCCAGCTCATCCTTTATGCTGCGGATAATAGAGATAGCCTCCTTTGTCTTGGGCAATAGGACGCTGGTGAAATAGTCTGATGACAATTCACCGGCGAGGGCTAGTTCGTTGGCGCGATGCATGCACTGGTTGAAGTTACCTCCAAGCCATGACAATTGTTGTTGATATTTTTTGTAGAACAGCAACAGCGTGTCCATCGTCTCTAAACTCCCTTTTGAACGTTGGTCATCGAAAAGATAGACAGCCTCTCGAACCATCGCACTCATGTTGTCACCATAGCTTTTTGCTTTCTTTCGGAAGACGTTAGCGTCATCTTCGGACAAGCGTATTTCCAATCTTATCTTCTTATTCATCTTTCAGGATGGTGTGTGGTTTACAGATTTCAAGTTATGATAGGGAGTTGCGACCGATTCTTCCCCCAGCTCCGCTGGCAAGTGACTTTTGAACGTGGACTGAGGTGGAAACCGAAGTGTACGTACAAAAGTACAACTTGCTACTCCCAATAGACTGCCGTAGCGGTGATATAACCGAGTGTTGTAGTTCATAATTTGATTTTCAAGCGGATATGCCATGTTCTCGATAAAACTTATATTCGGAATTTTTCAGCAGACTTCGGTTTTTCCTCACTCAAGGTAGGCAATTGTCGACCGTGCAAGCTATCAACATGTGTCGACTATGCAAACACTTGACACGTGTTGGCCCTGCAAACTATCGACATGTGTCGACTGTGCAAACACTTGACACGTGTTGACCGTGCAAACTATCGACATGCGTCGACCGTGCAAGCACTTGAAACGTGTTGACCCTGCAAGCTATCGACATGTGTCGACCCTTTGCAATAGAGTAGGTTCAAGGATCGGGTGAAACGCAAGATATTGGCAGTGTCAACCTAAACTGATATTTAAATAATACTGGGCATTGGGATTAAAGCTTTGTCAAGAAATCTACATTGATGAACACCCCGTTCTGACTATAGCCATGCGTGAAGATGTTCCTGCATTTCACATTGTTGGAAGCGAATGACAGAAGCTCCTGAGATGTAAGCCTCGCGACATACGCATCGTCCACCTGCCAGCCATTGGCTACCCCACCCTCAAAGCGGAGGTAGAGAATATAATCACCCGAAGAAATTTTAATGTCTCTGCAGAGTATAGGATTGCGTTTTGTCGCTATCTTAACCTTTCTTCCCGATACCTTTGAGAAACACTCTTGCAGATAGTCGTTGCGGTTCTCTGTTTTGTCAAAAGGCATGTTGGCAATGTTGATGCCGCCCGGATGCTCTTTGCGGAGTGGAGACAGAATCATGGTTGTATTCTCAAATTCAGTCTGCAACTCCTCTTCGAGCTGCTTGCAGAACAATGCTACCAGCAAGCAGTGAAAGGGAGTCTCGATAGACTTGTCAACGATGGTCAGCCTGCAGTTCTTCTGCCCTTTCAGAACACTACGGAAGAAAGCCCAGTTCATAGGGTCTTTTGACACGATACTCGGCAGAAACGACTGAGTTGTAGTGTCCTCTTTGAAGAAGACATTGAAAGTCAGGATTGCTTTTTGTTGATTTGGAACGGTATTTGTACTCATAGTGATAATGATTATGTTGTTAGACAGACTGTATCTTATTGCATATTTATAGAAAATAATCGCTAAAAAACTTGTGTAATTCAGAAATTCTTCGTATATTTGTATATTAATAAAGAGTTAACAAACATATTTATTCACCTATAAACGATGTCATCATGTTCGCACTCTTCTTCCTTTACGCCCTCATTATTGCCGGTGTTGTTGCCGCTGTGGTCCTTGTCCTTAAGATTCTATTCTGGGCTCTGATGTTTCCCATCCTTTGGATAGGCTTCTCTATCGCCAACGCCATTGACCGAAGAAAGAAGGTGGCCCGGCAGCGCAGGTAACCTGCCCTGCCGGTGCCACGTCACCGGCTCGGAATATCTTGAGCTGATAGGTTTGGTCGGCCAGCTGCTCTATAATTGCTTTTCCCCTCATGTAACGGATGTACTCCTTGGCGGTCCTCGGCCTCACGTCCATCATGTCAATGATGGCATCTGTTAGCTTTACATACGCAATAGGATTCACTTTCTCGAAGATACTAGTGGCAATGTTCTTGAGGTCTGTGGACTTCTGCTTCTCCTTATCCTCATTGGATTTCACGCTCATATAGCCAGATATGTCCTTCTTCTTGCCCCATCCGAAATGCATCATTGGAATGTCAAGCGGACAGCCGTTACGTAGCTTGATGCACTTGGTCACCGAAAAAGCCGGATTAACTACTTTCCCGATAGACAGAATGCCAGCTGTCTTATGACTAGCCTTGTTGCTTGCATGTTTTCGTCTGCCACCCTGTCTCTTGATGGTAATTGATACCTGACGGACATGGCCAGTGACTCTAATCCTACCCTTTCCAAGTAGAAAAATGCTGAGGACATAGCGTGTCTTCACTTCAATCTCATGCTTACGGTTGACAAAAACAACGATGTGGTTTCTTTTCATATAGCAGTATAAATTAATGGTTCATCCATTTTGACAGTCCTGTTCGTTCAACGACCGTCATCTAAATGGATATACGGTAAAGTTATGCAAAAGAAAAGAACGCCGCAAAGACAAGAAACGAACCTCCTTACACAGAAGACGTGCTCGGCCGCGCACTAAAGGGAACGAGTAGGAATGGGTGGGAAACATAAGGCAAGGACAGGAAAAATCAAAACAAGCAAAAAAAATAATCAGATCAGCTTCAGTCGTATTCAGATACAGGCATGACCTCTTGCCGCAACAGAACAAGAAACCTTGTACTATACGATGAAATTTCTTGCTGTCTTGCCCGCATAAGCCGAGAATAGAAGGCATACGCATCTCCGGGCATACCATCTTGATAGGCAATCAAGACCGGCATGCCGATAACGGCGTAGCGGAAGGAGGCATTTATCCCACTCAGTGCTTTTCACATTAACCAAGGTGCCCATAGCCCTGTGTTTCCTACTTCACTCAACCTGACAGTTGACCACTCAGAGACAGCAACCCACTCAGACTATGACCACGGAATAATTACCGATTCGGATGATTCATCTTATGGATCTTGATTAACGCATCCATAAGTATATCTGCGGCTTCACCAAGGTTACCATGAACCTGTGAATCCACCAGTACTTCTTTTACCGCCAATAATGGGAAAGGAGATAAGGCATCCAACTGACCATCATTTTTCAAGCCTTCGACAATATTCGTAAGCAGGTATGCACCCTGCCCCTCCTTGACATTGTAACAAAGTCCGTACTTCTCAAGGAGCAGCTTGAAGCTTTCCTCCGGCAAATACTCACGTGGAATCATGGTAATATAAGGATAAAGATCCATGCATTTAGCCACATAGTCCAAGGACTCAAACTTCATGTTAGAATCGCACCGCAACAATTTAAGCAAATTGCTGTAATCTTTATTAGTCGCACCCAGGAATTCTTTGGCATTCCCATGACCTCTTTCTTTCAAGAGTCGCAATAGCGTTTTAGAAAAAATGATGTCCATGTCTGCAAAAGTGGGGATTAATTGCGAATGCACATAATGCTACAATACCACCAATAGTGCTACAACACCACTCATAAGAAAATAATATATAAAAGTATCGAAAATACGTAAAGTATTAAATTTTATTCATTCCAGAATGCTGTAATAGTGCTAAAGAACGAAGCATCAACGGTCAAATATTTCTAAAAAGAAGCCCAGTACCCATGAAGACGGCTACCGGGCTCCTTAATGTGCATTAGTAAGAACTAAAACGAAGTCAGCACTTTACTTACCATCTATGAGTTTCTCGATTTGAAGTCTTGGAAAGAGCAGTCTCCCGTTGAGCTTCTTAGAGGGAATCTTGCCCGCGCAGACCCAGTTGTATACTGTTTTCTGCTCTACGCGGAAGAGCCGTGCTACTTCCACAATATCAAGATACCCGTCTCTTTCTGTCATAGTCTTGAGATCTCTGAGCAGTTCGGAATGCCGGTTCAATTTGTCCTCCATTACCCTCAGCTTATCCATAATCGCATGGAATGTATCCACATGGTTCTCTTGTATCATAGCTTCCCGATGTTGTAATTAGAATTGCCGCCTTGTGTAACGATGCCTCTCTCCTTCATGATGGAAACGTACTTCTTGGCAGTCCGCTCCTTTACGTCCATATTGTCCATCACCAGAGTAACCAACCGTGCATAGGGCATGGGACCCTCCTGCTTGAAGATACTTTTTGCCACCTCCTTCAATTCCGTTTCCTTCCACTTCTCTTTCTCATCCTTGGACTTCTCACCCAGGTAGACGAACATGTCCTTCTCCTTGTCCCATCCGAATTTCATCAGGGGAACATCAAGCGGACTTCCATCACGTACCTTCATCGCCTTTACCACCGAGAAGTTGCCAATCTCATCTTTTTCAATAGACAGGATACCAGATGACTTCCGCTGCAGTTCCGAGCCAAGATGCCCTCGCAGTTTGAAGCCGTTCGGCACGAAGTGCAGTACACAGACGATGCAGGTATTGTAGATGTCCGCCAGTTTGTAGAGATCATCTACAATGCTGATGCTCTCCTGCTCATCGTTGGCAGACCTGACAAGATCCGCGACACCGTCAATCACCACAATCTGTATGCCCTTGTGCCGATAGTACAGCAAGTCAAGCGCATCCCTGATCAGCGTCAGCCGCTCATTTCGGGACATAGCTGTCATGTAGACCGGGTGAAAATGTTCTGGCTTGGAGTCAAAGCCGCTTCTTTTCAATATCATGGAGACGTTCTTGTATAGCTGAGCCTCTGACTGCTCCGTATCAAACAGCAGAACGGCCTTCTGATGCCTGTTCTTTGCAATATCCAGTCCAAGTGTCATGTCCTTGTCCAACTCATCCTTCGACAATGCTCCTGCAATGATGGAAGAGATGTAGTGGCTTTTCCCTACGCCCTCTCCTCCCGTCACGCAAAGCAGATTACCGCAGCTTCCTATCGGCACGCCGTTGACCCCCACCACCATCCTGGACAGCTCCGGCGGATTTTCGTAGTCCAGCTCACAGCATTTCAGCAAGCTGGCCGTCTGCTCATGCTTCTCCTTGATGATGGACATGAACAGACTGTTGATCTCCTCAGCTGTTCCACCACCTGCAAAGAAGTCAGACACATCCTTGCTGTCCTTTGCGCCACTCAGGGGCAGCTCCATCCTGAGAAGTCCAAGATCCGCGTTAGTCATCTGAACTTCCCGGGAGTATTTCACTCCTGTCTCGTCCATGTCGTAGAGAAGCACGATGTGCTTGAACCGTCTTTTGAGACTCTCCAGTATGGTCTTCGGCACCTTTGCCGTCTCACTGTTAAAAGTGATGGCATTGAAGCCGTGCGCTGCCAGGCTCATGACATCCTTCTCCCCACCCGTTATGAAAACGATACTGTCTCTTGAAGGCAGCTGTTCCATTCCGAAGATGTAATCCGTGCCCGAGGAACTTGCGTACAGGAACCGGGGCTTGCTGAACGGCCGGTACACCTTTATGCTGCTGCCCACATGGTAAGCGAACATCGGCTCGCGTTCAGAAGAGACAAAGGAGTAAGGCTTTCCCTCGTCGTTGACATTGGAGTAACGTACAACGCTCGTGACATTGAAACGGCTGAGCGTCTCCTTGCCGATACCATATTTCGCCCAATAGCCCAGTTCCGCCTCGCTGAGGTCCTTTTCCGTCACTTTCGCCTTCTTGGCTACGTTTCTGCTGGCAGCTGAAGCTTTTGCCGGTTCCGGACTGGACGGCTGTGGCTTTCTGAGAGGAACTGCCTTCACATCATTCCCGCACCTTGGGCTGTCCATGGAAATGCATAGCCCGAGGTCCCGGTCTATCTTGGAGAGGATGAGCCTGAAGTCATTCTTCATGTCATAGTTGAACATTGTGGCGACGAACCAAAAGCAGTCGCCGGAGTATTCAGACGCCCCAAAATCCTTATAACGGTAGTAGCCGGTCTTTGTGTCCAAATACACATGGCAGGAAGGCTTGGTGTCATTGTAGAACGGACTCTTGAATTTTTTCTTCGGTATAACCTTGAAGGGCATATAGTAGTTGAATACATCCAATCCCCTCTGGGTTCTCATCAGTATGCTGTCTCTGTAATTCATACGCTACAATCCCATTATCGGTATTCGACTTGGTTCCCAAGGCTGTTGGGAGTGATGCAGTGCAAGGGAATCGTCTCCCGGAAGGCCTGCAGACGCTGCAGGGCATCCATTTTGGAGAGCCCCTTGAAAGTAATGCGCCCCATCATGATCTCCTTGACAATTTCTCTGTAGGGATAGACCACCTGGTTGGCCGAGATGTACCGGAAGGGAATCAATCTTCTCTGGCGCAGACGGTTCAGCGTTGCCTTGGATACACCCAACACATCAATCAGGTCGTTAGTCGTCAATGTGGCATCATCAGCCTCATGGTACAGTTCTCCTCTCTTCTTAAACTCTCTCAGCATTTCTGAGAACTGGGCTGACAGGTTTGAGATCGCAGTCATGATCTCCTCATGTCTCTCTTCGTTCATTTCAGTTTTTAAAAATTTGTAAGTTTTTGATTAAACATCGTTAGTCAATCGCCTATAGTTGTAAGATTACCTTCGAGTCTATTAAGAGCCAAAGTCAGACAAACCACGGTGGTCTTCACTGAAACGTAGCGAAATCATAACATTAACGTAGCTCTGATTCGGGCGCAAAGTAAATATTAATTTTTGGAACCTGCAAGTTCCCAATTACCCATAATAGGTTTGCAATACCATAATCACTGTAACTACTCAGTCTTTTTTGACGGCGCAGCTAAGTTCTAAAGTTAAAGTCTTTT